>OGCL01000230.1_pt1 | contig 64309 bp, 58 predicted proteins | sample 1570041 | NCBI WGS metagenome assembly OGCL01 (sample SAMN06266162, study PRJEB24511) | hot springs metagenome | isolation source: Hot spring water | place: South Africa: Limpopo | collected 2015-06-22
AGCAGTAACCCTATTTTCGCCGCTTTACCTTTTCTGCTATAGGCGGCAGCTTGCACGATCCGGCCACCATCCAGCGGCACCATGGGTAATAAATTAAACAGGTTAAGCAATAAACTGATCGCAGCAAATAGCGCTAGCGCTGGCTGCCCGGTTTCCAGCCAGAGCCATTATACCATTCCATCTTAAAGCTTGTTCAGTATCGCCCAATCTCTTGAGCACATCTTGATCACCCGAGCGGTATCGCTGATAAAGCTGTTCCAGGCTTCGCTACACGCATCCACAATCGCCTCATAGTTTTCAAAACAACGATTCGCTAAATGATGTTGCCGCAGCCAACTCCACACCTGTTCTATCGGATTGAGCTCTGGCGAATACGGTGGCAGTTTTAAAATAGCCAGATTATCAAAATCGTCAGCAATATCATCCGTATGCCAACCCGCGCCATCCATGATCACAACAGCAAATCGGCCTTTTGCTGTTGCAGCAGAGAGCTGCGCTAAGTGCTTTTTCATCATCTCTTTGCTCAGGAACGGGACAATCAGTGCTTCTGTCGCGCCCGTTGCCGGACACACGGCACCAAATAGATGCGCATATTCAAATTGTTGTTGTTTCACTGCGCGGGGACGCGAGCCGGTTTTAGCCCATAAACGGGTAGTCGTATTTTGTTGACCAATTCTCGCTTCATCCTGAAACCACACATCCACATTTTCCAAGCGCACTGTGCCGGGAATGTTAAGGATCGTTTCCAGTTGGAAGTTTTATATATGCGTCCTGGACGCTTTGTTGTTGCTTCGGATGTCGGGAGCGACTGGTGATCCAGCTAAATCCCAGCTGTTTGAGGAGTTTATAAATAGCGTTGTGGTGGTACTCCACACCAAACTCGGTTTTGATGTAGTGAAGAATTTTCTCGCCGGTCAGTCTGCCACCTTGCTCACTCTGGCTATGCGATTCAATAAACTCGCCTAATTGCTTTTGCTGTTTAGTACTGAGATAGGGAATACGGCCTTTCGCTTTGCGTGCTTCAAGTCCATCCAGACCCACTGCAAGGTAGCTTGACACCCAGTTATTGACGCTAGTTCGGCTGATCTTCAATTGATTAGCGACTTGAGTGCGGTTTTTACATTCAAGGAATTGTGCAATAGCAAGCAAACGCATGCGCTTACGGGCATTTTTCTCCGCTCGGGAGAGCTTGAGTAGTTCTTCAGCGGTTTGATTCATAAAGCTAAGCGAGTGATTATTCGGAAACTGCAATTAGAACAGAAAACTAGACGGAATGGTATAAACCGCTCTATCAATGCGATTAACCAGCATTGCAGCGCTCAGAGCAGCATGCTAAGGTGCAGTTTAATCGCACATAATGTATGTTTTGTATGCACTTGAATAATGCTTTGCAGTTTTCTGCTTTACCTTTGTTGGCTTCTTTGTATAATGGCGACTCCAACGCTAGGGGCATAGTTCCAATTGGTAGAACAGCGGTCTCCAAAACCGATGGTTGGGGGTTCGAATCCCTCTGCCCCTGCCACTTCCTGATATGACAAATCTTAATTCAACTCAATTATTACTGTTACAGCAACTCGGTATCAAGCCATTGCAGCCGAAGCAAGGTTTTTTCGCTATGCCGGAAAAGGCTCTGCCATCAGCTGGTGACCGCTTGAGTGGCCAGCTAGTTGCTGATCTGGAAACCTGTCTGACGCTGACCTCTTTGCAAGGTTACCGCATAGCGGCGCAACAGAATGCGTTTAGCGTGCAGCAGCAACAATTACTGCTCGATCCCCAGTTCCAATTTACTCCTCAACAAAAACGTGCACTCTGGGCACTGCTGGGTGATTATATCAATGACTGAGATCCGCCCGTTAGAGCCTAAACAGATAGCCGAACTTTATCTGATTGAACAGGCTGCCAATCCGTATCCATGGTCAGAGAAGGTATTCGCCTCTTGCTTTAGCGAGCGTTACTTTAGTTTTGGTATCTATCTGCAAGAACAATTACAGGGTTTCTATTTTGGCCAGCATATCGCAGTCGAAGCGCAACTGTTTAATATCTGTGTGCGGGTAGATGCGCAAGGGCAGGGGCTGGGGGCTCAGCTGCTGCAGCATTTTATCGCCCAGTGCCAGCAACGTCAGGTGCTGGACGCCTGGCTGGAAGTGCGAGAATCAGCAAAGCATGCTATTCAGTTGTATCAAAAGTATGGTTTCATTGAAACCGGCCGCCGCGCCAATTATTACGTTAATGCCGCGGGTCGTGAAGCCGCCGTTTTAATGGCATTACCGCTGTAACAGCTGCTTGCTGTTCAAGATGCTGTGAGTGAGCCGTTACGGCTGCTATAATAGCCGGCATTTACCAATACAGCTGCGACAAAAGTTTTCAGCGCTATTAGTTACGGAAATTATGACCAATCAAGCCTTTATTGCGGAAGTTGACAGCCGCAGAACCTTCGCTATTATCTCGCACCCGGATGCCGGTAAGACTACTATCACCGAAAAGGTGTTGTTATTCGGGCAACTTATTCAAAAAGCCGGTACCGTTAAAGGCAAAAAATCCGGCCAGTATGCCACCTCAGACTGGATGGAGATGGAAAAAGAGCGGGGCATCTCGGTTACTACCTCAGTGATGCAGTTTCCTTATAAAGACTGTCTGGTTAACCTGCTGGACACCCCCGGTCACGAGGATTTCTCGGAAGATACCTACCGCACCCTGACCGCCGTAGACTCTTGCTTGATGGTAATCGACGGCGCCAAAGGTGTTGAAGATCGGACCATCAAGCTGATGGAAGTTACCCGGCTACGCGATACACCTATTCTGACCTTTATGAATAAAATGGACCGGGATATCCGCGATCCGGTTGATTTGCTGGATGAAGTGGAAAGTGTGTTGAAAATCGCCTGCGCCCCTATTACCTGGCCTATTGGTTCGGGTAAGGAATTTAAGGGCGTTTACCATATCCTACGCGATGAGGTCATTTTTTATAAATCGGGTTTTGGCCATACCATTCAGGATGTCGATATCATCAAAGGTATTGATAACCCTGAGTTGGATCAACGTCTTGGCTATTTCGCGCAACAATTGCGGGACGAAATGGAGCTGGTGCAGGGCGCCAGTCATGAATTTGACCGCGAGTTATTTTTAAAAGGTGAGTTAACACCGGTATTCTTCGGTACGGCGCTGGGTAACTTTGGTGTCGATCATATGCTGGATGGGCTGACTGACTGGGCTCCGGCACCCCAGGCGCGAGAAACCACTAGTCGTAAGGTTGAGCCAACAGAGAGTGGCTTTAGCGGTTTTGTGTTTAAGATCCAGGCGAATATGGATCCGAAGCACCGCGACCGCGTCGCCTTCCTGCGTATCGTGTCGGGCAAGTATGAAAAAGGTATGAAAGTTCGGCACGTCCGTATTGGCAAAGACATTTTGATCCCGCAAGCCTTAACCTTCCTCGCCGGCGATCGCGAGCATCTGGAAGAGGCCTATCCCGGCGATATTATCGGTTTGCATAACCATGGTACGATCAAAATTGGTGATACCTTTACCACAGGCGAGGATATGCAGTTTACCGGTATCCCGAACTTTGCACCGGAATTGTTCCGCCGCATCCGGCTGCGTGATCCGCTGAAACAAAAGCAATTATTAAAAGGCCTGGTACAGCTGTCAGAAGAAGGCGCTGTGCAGGTGTTCCGGCCGTTGGATAATAACGATCTGATTGTTGGTGCCGTTGGCGTACTGCAGTTTGACGTGGTCGTGCATCGCTTAAAATCAGAATATAACGTTGATGCCCTCTATGAGAGCGTAAACGTCAGCACGGCGCGCTGGGTTTATTGCGATGATGCCAAAGCGCTGCAGGAATTCCAGAACAAAGCCAGCACTAACCTGGCATTGGATGGTGGCGATAACCTGACCTATATTGCACCGACCATGGTTAACCTTAACCTGGCGATGGAGCGTTATCCGAAGATCAAATTCTTCAAAACCCGTGAACACTAACAGGTTAAGTAATGAATATTAAACAACTTTTAGCCAATAAAACTCAGGACGCCTTTATTAAGTTAGGCTTGCCGGCTGAGACCAATCCGGCGGTGACACAAAGCACCCGGCCGGAATTTGGTGACTACCAGATCAATGGCGCGATGAGCGCCGCCAAACAGTTAAAAACCAACCCGCGCCAGCTGGCTGAGCAACTGGTTGCATTGTTAGCCCTGGATGACCTGGCTAGCAAGGTTGAGATCGCGGGGCCTGGCTTTATTAATGTGACCTTAAAGCCCGAGTGGCTGGCCGGCGAATTAGCCCAAGCCGCCAGTGATGCCCGCCTGGGCGTCAGCGCGAATCCGCAACCACAAACCGTAGTGGTGGATTACTCGGCACCAAACCTGGCGAAGGAAATGCACGTCGGTCATTTGCGTTCGACCATTATCGGCGATGCCGTGGTCCGTACCCTGGAGTTCTGGGGTGATAAAGTGATCCGGCAAAACCATATGGGGGATTGGGGCACCCAGTTCGGGATGCTGATTGCGCATCTGGAAGATAAACTGGCCGAGGGCGTGGATCTGGAAAGCGTCGCGCTGGCCGACCTGGAGGACTTCTACCGTCAGGCGAAAAAGCGTTTTGATGATGAAGCCGGCTTTGCGGATAAATCCCGAGACTACGTGGTGAAACTGCAAAGCGGTGATGCACATTGTCAAAAACTGTGGCAACTCTTTATCGATACCTCGGTTAAGCACAGTAATGAAGTCTATCAGAAGCTGAATGTGACGCTGACCGATGCCGATATCAAACCGGAAAGCGCCTACAATCCGATGCTACAGCCGATTGTTGACCAACTGGTTGCAGCTGGCATTGCGGTTGAAGATCAGGGCGCGCTGGTGGTGTTTTTAAGCGAACTGGCCGATAAAGAAGGCAAGCCATCACCCTTTATTATTCAGAAAACCGGCGGTGGCTTCCTGTATGCCACTACTGATTTAGCTGCGTGTCAGTATCGTAGCCATCAGCTGGCGGCGGACCGGATTATTATCTTTACCGATGCCCGCCAGGCGCTGCATTTTAAACAGGTTGAACTGACGGCCCGTAAAGCCGGTTTACTGCGTGCCGACACCGTTTATGATCATTGCCCGTTTGGTACCATGATGGGCGAAGATGGTAAGCCGTTTAAAACCCGTACCGGCGGCACAGTTAAGCTGGCTGAACTGCTGGAAGAGGCAGTAGTGCGGGCGGATGCGGTGGTGCGGGAAAAATCCAGCGAGCTGTCGGAGCAAGAGATCGCCGAGATCGCGCGTAAAGTGGGGATTGGCGCGGTGAAATTTGCCGATCTGTCGAAGAACCGCACCAGTGACTATATCTTTAGCTGGGATGCGATGCTGGCTTTTGAAGGCGCTACGGCTCCTTATCTGCAATACGCGTACACCCGGGTGCGCAGCATTTTGCGTAAAGCTGAGGTTGCAGACAGCTTCCAAGCGCCTATCGTACTGACCGCGGAGCAGGAAAGGCTGCTGGCGGTGAAAATCCTGCGCTTTGAAGAAACGCTGCAGCAGGTGATGAAGGATGCCCAGCCGAATTTACTTTGTAGCTACCTGTACGAGCTGGCCAGTTTGTTTATGACCTTCTATGAAGCCTGCCCAATCCTGAAAGATGGCGTTGATCCTGCTGAGCGGGATAGCCGTTTAATGCTCAGTATTATCAGTGCCCGTCTGCTGGCCAAAGGTTTGGACCTGCTGGGTATTGAGGTGATGGAGCGTATGTAAGATGAAAATTGATGATATCCGCCGTAGTTACACCAAAGATAAGCTGGATGCGGATAATTTAGCCGCTGATCCGATAGTGCAATTTGAGCAATGGCTAAAAGATGCGATTGCTGCTGAATTGCCGGATCCGACAGCAATGTGCGTCGCGACGGTGGATGCATCAGGCCAGCCGTCGCAACGGCTGGTGCTGTTAAAAGACGTCAACAGCAGTGGTTTTACTTTTTATACTAACCTTGGCAGCCGTAAAGCCTCTGAGCTGGCGGTTAATCCGAAGGTCAGTCTGCACTTTCCCTGGCATCCACTGGAGCGCCAGGTGATTGTTTACGGCACCGCCGAGCGCGTACCCAGCAGTCAGGTAGTAAAATACTTTCTGTCACGACCCAAAGAAAGTCAGCTGGCGGCGTGGGCATCAGAGCAAAGCCGGCCAATTTCGACCCGGCATGCCCTGATGCAAAAGTTTGCCGAGATCAAACATAAGTTTGAGCATGGCGAAGTGCCTTTGCCCTCGTTTTGGGGCGGTTTTTTGGTGAAGCCGTCGAAAATTGAATTCTGGCAGGGGGGCGAACACCGCTTACATGATCGCTTTATGTATCAGCGTCAGGCAGATGGCAGTTGGCAAATTGAGCGGCTGTGTCCTTAATTAAGCCATGGCCTCATTTAGCTCTGCAACAATTAACCCAAGCCGCCTGCCATCAGGCGGCTTGGCGCTTTTTGATACCCACTGTCACCTCGACTTACCACAACTGGCACCACTGCAGCAGGAGCATTGGCAGCAGGCACAGCAGGCCGGTGTCAAAGCACTACTGATCCCGGCGGTCTCGGCTGCAGCCTGGCCTGACTTACTGCAATTACGGGCCACAGAACCGGCCTGGCAAATTGCGCTGGGGATACATCCCTGGTGGGCGGCGCAGCATAGCTTGCAGCATGTGATACAGCTGGCTGACTTACTGGAACAACACCGCGGGCAGGTAGCTGCGGTAGGTGAAATTGGCCTTGATTTTGCGCTCGATAGCGACACCTTCGAGCTGCAGCAGCAGCTATTTAGTGCCCAACTGACGTTGGCTAACCGCCTGGATCTGCCGGTGATCCTGCATCATCGCAAGAGTCAGGTGCAACTGCTGGCGGAGTTAAAACGGCAACGTTTTGCCGCTGGCGGCATCCTGCATGCATTTTCAGGCAGCTATGCGCAGGGGATGGCCTTTATCGAGCAGGGTTTTAAACTGGGTATCGGTGGCACTATCACTTACGAGCGCGCCGAGAAAACCCGTAAAGCGGTATCAAAGCTGCCGCTTGCGGCCTTAGTGCTAGAGACGGATGCACCGGCAATGCCGCTGTCTGGCTTTCAGGGGCAAACCAATACGCCGGCACAATTACGACGGGTGTTTGAAAGCTTATGTAATTTGCGGCCAGAGCCACCAGAGCATCTTGCTACGGCGCTATGGCAGAATAGCCTGACAGTGCTGAGATTAAGCCGCTGAGACGGTAACTCAGGTTTGCTGCTTGACCGGCAGCTTACGATAGCGGCTGGTCAGACGGTAAAAGCTACGTTTTAACAACATGCCGATGGCGGCAGTTAATAAAAACAGTCCCAGCATCTGCTGCATCAGTTGCTGCCAGAAGTCATAGCCCGGGAACAGGTTTTTATCATGTAACAGGCTCACCTTAATGTAGCCGAGCAATTGTTGATTAACCCGGATTTCCTCTACCATTGGGATCAAGGGTAATGCCTGATCCGGGCTATACAGTAAACGCGCCGGCGTATTGGCTTCAGACCAGCTCAGGCGCACACCGTTGGCATCGTAAACCACCACATCATGCAGAAACGGATTTTCTGCAATATGTTGTGTAAGTTGCTGCAAGCCTTCCAGCTGATCATTTTCCAGTAAGTAGCCGGCGGTATGAGACAGCGCACTCAGTGTCTCACGCATCAGCAGCTGGTTTTGCTGTTGTAGTACCTGCTGTCCTTCCGCCCTGGCACTACTCCAGCTGTGCAGAATAAACCAGATCCCAAGTACAGCCAGCGCCAGCTGTAGCAGTGTAATAACACTTGAAGAAGGGTTAGCGGATAAGCTATGGTGCTGCATATTTCTTAACGACAATACCGGTTCGCCTGAATTGGCGCTAGGATGCCATGCCTGTTGCTCCAAGTACAGAAAAGTAAAGATATGTACAAATAAGTACAGATTTAACCGTTTTGCCTGCTAAGGCGAATGGTTGCCACAGCGCAATAGGTAAAGCTCAGTCAATACAGCACAGATAATAAAGTACAGACAGTAAAATACAGGATTTAACTTGAACTCATCAGTACAGCCCAATCCGTTCAATGATCTCGCGCCACTGCAGTTAGTTACAGCCTATGGTGGGCAGTGTCACCTTAACTGGCATGCCGGTCAGTTTAGCGAGGTGAAAGTAGCAGACCTTAAACCTGAATTGCCGGTACTGCTTTGTTTTGGCCGTGACTTCAGCTGGCAGCTGCTTAGCACCCTGGCGCAGGCACTCGCCTTACCATCAGGTCGCTATACGCTTAGCCAGAGTAAGCCGCATCCGGCGCTGCCGGCAGCACTGCGGTTACACCTGCCTTTGACTTATCAGCCTACGCCGGCGTTACTCAGTCGTTTAGCCCTTGATCACGACTGTCAGCTGGTTTATCTGGCGCAGCAGCCGACGTTACGCAAACCCGGTTTGCTGGTGATGGACATGGATTCTACGGCGATTGAAATTGAATGTATCGATGAAATTGCCGCTCTGGCGGGTGTCGGCGAGCAAGTGGCTGCGATTACGGCCCGCGCAATGAACGGCGAGCTGGATTTTGCGCAAAGTCTGTTAGCGCGGGTTAAGGCGTTAGCCGGTGCGCCAGAGTCGGTATTAGCCGCTGTATTACAAACACTACCGTTAATGCCGGGCTTAACGGAGTTGGTGCAGCAACTTAGACAGCATCAGTGGCAGCTTGCCATTGCCTCCGGTGGTTTTACCTATTTTACCGAGGCGCTACAGCAGCGGCTTGGCCTGAGTGCGACCTTTGCTAACCAGCTGGAAATCGTTGACGGTAAATTAACCGGCCGGGTGCTTGGCAATATTGTTGATGCGAAACGCAAAGCTGAAGTTGTGACTGAACTGGCGCAGCGTTATCAGATAGCGCCATCGCAGACCGTTGCTATTGGTGATGGCGCCAATGATTTACCGATGTTGGCCGAGGCTGCGCTAGGGGTCGCTTTTCATGCTAAGCCGAAGGTGCAGGCGGCGGCAAAGGCGGCGATTACTACAGGTTCCTTATTACAACTGCTGTACCTGTTGGATTGTCCGTGAACCATCAGCAAAGCTCGCTGTTTCTTGAGCTGCCACCTTACCGCTTGCATCTGCGGCAGCTACAGCCGGTAGCGACGCCTCTGGCGCCGGTATTATATCTGCACGGTGCGGTAGAGAATGGCCGGATTTTTTACAGCCAGAACGGTAAAGGCCTGGCTTGCTTTCTGGCGGAGCAGGGGTTTATTGGCTACGCCGCTGACTTTGCTGGTCGGGGCTTATCACAGCCGAGCTTAGTTGAAGGCTTGCAGCAGGATCAACAACAAATGATTTGCCGGGATATACCGGCGCTACTGAATTACGTTTACCAGCAACATCAGCAGAAAGTCATTCTGATTTGCCACTCCTGGGCCGGCGTGCTGGCAGCGGCCAGTCTGGCGCGATTTCCTGAGCTGGCGGACAAAGTGCTGGCTAAGGTCTGTTTTGGTACCAAAAGAGTGATTAGTGTGAACAGCCTGGCGCGAAAATTAAAAATCGACCTTTGCTGGAACACCCTGGCGCCCTGGCTGGGGCAACGCTATGGTTATGTGCCCGCTAAACGCTGGCGTTTTGGTGCTGACGATGAACCCACGCAATTCCTGTGTGATACGGTACGCTGGATCAAGGGCGCTCCCTTTGTTGATTGTAGTGATGGTTTTGACTATCAGGCAGCCTGTCAGCAGCTAAACTGGCCGCCGCTGTGGCATTTTGCTGCGGAACATGACCAGCTACTCGGGCATCCGCAGGATGTGCAGGCTTTTATGCGGGAAGCGGCTCAGTCAGAGGGGCGCTATACCTTACTAAGCCGCGCGAATGGCTATCAGCACCCTTATGATCATATTTCGATGCTGACTGCCGCGGCTGCTAAAGAAGAACATTTTACAGAGTTGGTAAACTGGCTTGTTCAGTTAGTGACTGCAGAATAAACTGTCGTTGTAGCTCTTGCTGCTTTGCAGCATCCGGCCGCAAGCGGTTAATCAATTCAGATGAAATATCAAAACCTTCAATTACGCCCTCGACATGCCAGAGTTCTTCTTCCAGCACCCTGGCTTTATGAATGGCATAAATACTGATGTAATTCAGCTCCCTGGCCAAATACTCCGGATCCATTTTACCTGCACGGATCAGTGAGCAACGGAACCCTAACAACGTATGTGCCGAGAGTGCATCGACAAGGTGCTGCTTCAGCTCCGCCGCCGAATTAAATTCAAAGTCAAAGTCGCTACTTAGTTGCAAGCTACCGTCGTCGTTTTGTTGCACTGTCAGATAGATTTCGTAATGAAACGGTGGATCCTGTCGTTTCATCTGCTTTAGCTTTTCGGCTAATTTTAGCTCCAGGAGTGGATGTTTCGTCAGGACACTCAGTGGCGCGGATGCGGGCTGTTGCTGTGGCAATTGCAACAAGGCCTGTAATTGATTGCCTTTGTTCCCGCAACCCACAACGGCGATATCGTGCCGCAGTCCATAGCGATGGACATAGAGTACCAGCGATTTGCAGCTTTGCAGATACATATTACGCAAGGCTTCGGATAGACCAGGATATTTTGGGGTTTCCTGCGCTACGGTCAGTTTGCTGCGATTACTTTGGATCAGCTGGCTAAAAAATTGTCGGCCCAGATGTGATTCCGTCTTAGCGGCTTTTAGATTGATAATAGTCCGGTTTTTACTCACCGCCATCACTTCGTAAGGCAGGGCACTGAGCTGATATTTGCTGGTAATTTTTTGCAGATCAGGTAAATCCACCAGTAATACGTCGCCTTTTTTAAAATCAACCGCTATTTCTGTTTCCAGCTGCAAGCCTCCGGCAGAGAAGTCGCGACTGTAAGCGGGTATCGGGGTGTCATCCACTCTGGTGCGCAGTAAAACCTGAGTTTTATACAGGTAACGTGATTCACTGCGTAAATTGACATAGTGAACCGGTATCGCTTCACAGGTGACAACTTTTCCGGCCTTGCTCAGGCCAAATTGATTGAGAGCGGCCAGCTTAGTGCTGTCAAAGCGATACGCGGCGTAATAATGCCGCTGCGAGGCACTACTGATATCCGCTAGCGTAATCATATAACGCACATCTCTTAGCATACTGGCTACTAGTGGGGAGGGTTGGACTAACCCATGCTCTCCCGGCAAAGCAAATTTGCTGGTCGCATCCTCTGCCGCCACAGACATTAAACTTAACTGAAATACCCGCCAGCTCGGTTTACCAGCACCGAAGCCCCAGAACATCTGCCGCAGCTCGCTGGAAGCTGCCAGTTCACTGGCTAATGCCGTATAAAAATACAATTTGCCCTTAGCGGCATGGGTAAAGCAGTATAGGGTTGCGTTGCGCTCACTATTATTCAGCAGCTGTTTGAGTCTGCGGGCATTCAGTACCTGACCCAGTACCGATTGTTGTTGCTCGTCGATAAAATAGTGCCAGATACTTCTGCTATAGTCGCTGGTCAATGCAAAGCGACTGGCCAGGCTGCCCTCGGCAACGGTCAGGAAAACCGGCAGGCCTTGTAGCCGGGGCAGGTAGTATTGCTCATAGCCTTTGGTCAGGGCGCCGTCGAGAATATTGTCCAGATTCAGCTTATAACGTCTTTTATTGCCCTGAATAAAGCTATGTAAAAACTGATTGAATGCCGGATTTCTCTCCGGCTCCAGACGTTTCAGGCGCCAATAGGCATGTTTATCCTGCTCTTTGATCTCAAGGATTTGATATTGCAAAGTATCCACCAAATCCAGTGCATATTCGCGCTCTAGCCCGGTCAGCGCCAACCGGACCACATCGCCGGCCATTGCGGTTTTCCCGAACGGTACTTTCAAGCGGCAACCCGATACTGACAGGTCGGTGGTCATAGCGTTGCTATTGCCATCGGGGTGTTTTATCTCCACCTCAATGCTAAAGTTCATCCGCTCCTCTGCCCGGCTAATGTAGTGTCCGAAGCGAATAAACCGATGCGCTGAGGGTGCTGCATTATCCTCTGGCGTGGTAAAGGACTCGGCAGGCGAGGGCTCGGGCAACTGAGGACCTTTGCGAAGGTTCTGTAGTGTATGGCGAATATGCTCGTCAGTTTCTTTCCGATGTCTGACCCGGTAATTATTGTCAGCATTCATTACTTCTTCATAAACGCCGACCGTATATTTACCGTAAGCTTCCAGGCCCTGCTCAAAGATTTGCCGCGCCTGATCATCCAGATAATGGGTTTTGCCCCGATATTCGTAAGGCTTTACATCACCGTCCACATGACCACGTAAATCAATATAGTAGTTACAGGGCTGGGCCAGACGCCTGAGTTCCATTCGCAGCAGAAATTGCTTGGATTTGGGTAAACCATTGGTCACCGAAGCAAAAGTCTGCTCAAACTCGCTCAAGTCCAGCATGCCGCGAAGTCTGGTGATAATACCCTGATATGCCTGAAGGTCTGTTGACGTCATAGTCTGATGATTCAGTTGCCAAAAATATGGCAGCGTCCGGTTATAATAAGGTTAAACTAGCTTAATAAGTTTTAAAAGCAATATCCGTGCCTTTCAATAACACCTGGAGTAAGAATGGCAAAAAGTAAAACGGCATATGTGTGTAATGAATGTGGTGCTGACTTTATGCGCTGGCAGGGGCAGTGTACTGAATGCGGTGCCTGGAATAGTATCAGCGAAGTCCGGTTGGGCGCCGTGAAAGCTGGTAGCAGTCGGCTGGGTGGTTATGCCGGCGCGACAGTGGCCCGTGTGATGCGACTGGATGAGGTCGACTTGCAGGATGTACCACGTTTTAGCTCAGGTTTTGCTGAGTTTGACCGGGTACTGGGTGGCGGCATAGTACCGGGCTCTGCGATCCTGATCGGCGGTCACCCCGGTGCCGGAAAAAGTACTTTGTTACTGCAAATTATGTGCGGCCTGGCCGCACAGGGCGGCGCACTGTATGTGACGGGGGAAGAATCGTTGCAGCAGGTTGCGATGCGGGCACAGCGCCTGGGATTGCCGATGTCTGAATTGAAAATGTTGGCTGAAACGAACGTCGAAACTATCTGTCAGCTGGCGCAGCAGGAAAAGCCGCGCATTATGGTGATTGACTCAATTCAGGTGATGCATCTGGCTGATATTCAGTCGGCTCCGGGCAGTGTGTCACAGGTCAGGGAAAGCGCGGCGCATTTAACCCGCTTCGCCAAGCAGCATCATATCGCTATTATCATGGTCGGGCATGTAACCAAAGATGGATCTCTGGCCGGGCCAAAGGTATTAGAGCATTGTATCGATTGCTCAGTGATGCTGGATGGTGACGCTGACAATCGCTACCGTACCTTGCGCGGCCATAAAAACCGCTTTGGTCCGGTTAACGAACTGGGAGTGTTTGCCATGACTGGCCAGGGGATGAAGGAAGTGAAGAATCCTTCCGCGATCTTTCTGACCCGTGGTAAGGAAGATCAATCCGGCAGTATCGTTATGGTGCTGTGGGAAGGTACCCGGCCTCTGCTGGTAGAGATCCAGGGGCTGGTTGACTATTCGCCTCTGAATAATCCGCGACGGGTGACGCTGGGGATGGAGCAAAACCGGATTTCGATGTTACTGGCAGTGATGCACCGACATGCCGGGATCCAGATGGCGGATCAGGATGTGTTTGTTAACGTTGTCGGTGGGGTCAAGGTTAATGAAACCAGCGCTGATTTAGCGACCTTACTGGCGTTAGTCTCCAGCTTTCGGGATAAGCCATTACCGAATGATTTAGTGGTATTTGGTGAAGTGGGATTAGCAGGTGAGATCCGGCCGGTGCCCAGTGGTCAGGAACGACTGAAAGAGGCCGCGAAGCATGGTTTTAAACGGGCGATAGTGCCGCTGGCTAATCAACCGAAGGAACCTATTGCCGGGATGGAAGTGGTCGCTGTGGCACGCCTGGCTGAGGCCTTGGAAGCGCTATAAAGCAAAACGCCTCTGCGTAGGCAGAGGCGCTTGTATTGAGGGTATTACTTAGTGTAATTACCTGAGCTTAGCGGAAGCGACGATTCTGCGGGAAGTTAAGCCGTAATACCTGCTCGGTGTCACTTCTGAGCTTATCCAGCCCTAATTTATCGTAACTTTCCACCATAATCTCCAGAGCCTGCTCTACCAGCGGAGAGTCACGGTAAAACTCAACAACATATTTGCCCCGGTTGGCAGCGGCGAGAAAGGCACCGCGGCGCAGGTAGTAATCTGCTACCAGTAACTCGTGCCGGGCCAGCTTATCTTTAATCGCAACCATCCGCGCCCGGGCTTCGGCAGCATACTTACTTTCCGGATAGTTAGTTAACAGGATACGAAAATCATCAAACGCCTGCCGGGTGCTTGCCAGATCGCGATCGGCACGGTCAATGCCAAAAAATTCCTGAAAGGCGTTTTCATCTGCCTTCAGGTTGGTTAAACCGCGCATATAATATACATAGTCCAAATCCGGTTGATTCGGATTCAACCGGATAAAACGGTCAATGGTTGCCAGCGCTTGCGGCAGATTGCCAGCCTGGTGATAGGCATAAATTAAATCCAGCTGTACTTGCCGGGCCAAGGGGCCGAACGGATGGCGGCTTTCAACCCCTTTTAACAGTTCAATAGCGCGGTTATAAAGGCCTGCATCCAGTACATCCTTGGCTTGCTGATACATCGCTTGCGCCGTTTGATTGGAGGTAACTTGTGCTTCTTTAGGTTTTCCGGCACAGGCGGTGAGGGTCACAGCTAACAGGGCTATCAGAATAAATTTTAGTTTCATGTAAAAATCCGTTACTACTTCGGCTAAATGGCTGTCTAGTCCGGCGTAAAATCGTTAAAATACCCGCTCATGCGATTCTACCCCAGATATCGCGGGGTTGCACACAGGATAACTGCTTCCGTTATGACAAAACAGCTAAAACTTTCAGAAATCGTACCTGAGCACCTTTTTGGTAAGCGCTTAGATCAGGTTCTGGCCGAAATGTTCCCCGATTATTCGCGTTCGCGGATAAAAGAGTGGATCCTGGCCAATAGCGTGCAGGTAAACGGTGAGCCTTGTGCCACTCCGCGGCAGAAAATGTTGGGTGGGGAGCAAATCGATATTCTGGCTGAATTGCCGGAAGAAGAACGTTTTGACGCCGAGCCGATCGCCCTGGATATCGTGTTTGAAGACGAACATATTCTGGTGATCAATAAGCCTGCCGGTCTGGTGGTGCACCCGGGAGCAGGCAATCAGGACGGTACCTTACTCAATGCCTTGTTACATCACTGCCCGGGTATTGCAGAAGTTCCCCGTGCCGGAATAGTACACCGGCTGGATAAAGACACTACCGGCCTGATGGTCATCGCGAAAACGATACCAGCGCAAACGCATCTGGTCGAGGCGATGCAGGCGCGGGAAATTACCCGTGAATATGAAGCGGTCTGTTACGGCACTATGACCGGCGGCGGGACGGTAAAACAGCCGATCGGCCGGCACCAGACTAAAAGAACCCTGATGGCAGTTAATGAAAATGGTAAACCGGCTGTTACCCACTACAGAGTGATGGAAAAGTACCGGGCGCATACCCGCCTGCGACTGCGGCTGGAAACCGGCCGGACGCATCAGATCCGCGTACATATGACCTTTATCAGCCATCCTCTGGTTGGCGATCCGGTATACGGTGGCCGGCCCAGACCGCCACGCCAGGCCAGCGAACAGTTATTGCAGTTAATGCGTAATTTTAAACGCCAGGCGCTGCATGCCATTATGCTTAAGCTGGCACACCCGATAACCGGCCAGTTGCTGGAGTGGCATGCGCCATTACCGGACGATATGGTAGCGCTGAATGCCGCTTTAAAAGCCGATACCCAGTTACACGGTATGGACTTTGTGTAAGTCACGGCAAGGACCTGGTTAACGTTATGCGCCCTGATCTGCCATCTGAGTTGCCATCGGAGTTACTCTACCCTGACTGGCCGGCGCCAGCCGGTGTTAAAGCTGTTAGTTCAACCCGGCTTGGCGGGGTATCCGGCGGACAATACGCCAGTTTGAATCTTGGTGGGCATGTTGGGGATGATGCTGTCAACGTCAGTGTTAATCGCCAGCGTTTTGCACAACTGGCCCGGCTGCCGGCAGCTCCGACATGGATGAATCAGGTGCATGGCAATCAGGTGCTAACTTTACCGCAGCACTCGCCTGAGCCATTACCGACTGCAGACGCCAGCTACAGCAGACAGCCAGGACAGGTTTGTCTGGTGATGACAGCAGACTGTTTGCCGTTGTTAATTTGTAACACAGCCGGCACCGAAGTCGCCGCGGTGCACGCTGGTTGGCGTGGTCTGGCTGGCGGGGTGATTGAACAAAGCCTGCAGCATTTTCAGGCTCCGGCAGCAGAGTTATTGGTTTGGCTCGGGCCGGCAATTGGGCCGGCGGCTTTTGAAGTTGGCGCTGAGGTGCGTCAGGCCTTTGTGGCGATGATGCCAGAGGCTGAAGCCGCTTTTACCGGCTCAGCTGGCGGCAAGTATCTGGCAGATATCTATGCGCTGGCCCGTTTGCGGCTGCAGCGTGCCGGAGTCAGAGCCATCTATGGTGCAGAGTATTGCACCTTTACTGACTCAGCACGTTTTTTCTCCTATCGACGTGATGGTCAAACCGGCCGTCAGGCCAGCGCTATCTGGTTAGAACCCTGAGTTAGCCGTGCTAAGTTGATGCAAGTCAATTTTTTGACGTTCGCTGCTTGAAAAATCCACAGCAGCGCCCAATCTTACTACACATCATAGTTAGGGTAAGAGCGGGAGCCTGCCAATGCGTTTAGATAAATTCACCAGTAAGTTTCAGGAAGCTATTGCCGACGCGCAATCGCTGGCACTGGGGCGTGATCAACAGTTTATTGAGCCGGTACATATTATGTTTGCCTTACTGAATCAGGAAGGCGGTACTGTACGCGAGTTATTAAACAAGCTGGCGGTAAATTTTAATGAACTGCGCTCAAAAGTCAGCCAGGCGATAGAGCGTCTGCCTAGAGTAGAAGGTGATGCTGGTAGCTTACAGCTATCTGCAGCCACAGCTCAGCTGTTGCAACAATGCGATAAGCTGGCGCAGAAGCGTAAAGATCAGTTTATCTCCAGTGAGCTTTTCGTGCTGGCCGCGACTGAGGATAAATCAGAGCTGGGCCGCATTCTGCAGTTATTGGGGATAACTAAAGACAAGGTCAGTGCTGCGATAGAGCAAATCCGTGCTGGTCAGAAGGTGGATGATGCCAATGCGGAAGATACCCGTCAGGCGCTGAGCAAATATACCATTGATCTGACAGCCAGAGCAGAGTCCGGCAAGCTGGATCCGGTGATTGGCAGGGATGAAGAAATTCGCCGCTGCGTGCAGGTATTACAACGACGCACTAAAAATAACCCGGTATTGATTGGTGAACCCGGTGTCGGTAAAACCGCCATCGTAGAGGGTTTAGCGCAGCGCATTGTTAACAAAGAAGTTCCTGAAGGCCTAAAAGATAAGCGGGTATTATCACTGGATATGGGCGCGCTGCTGGCAGGGGCCAAATATCGCGGTGAGTTTGAAGAGCGGTTAAAAGCAGTACTGAACGAAGTTGCCAAAGAAGAAGGCCAGATCATCCTGTTTATTGATGAAATTCATACCATGGTTGGCGCCGGTAAGGCTGATGGTGCTATGGATGCCGGCAATATGCTAAAGCCAGCGCTGGCGCGCGGTGAGTTGCACTGTCTTGGTGCCACTACCTTAGATGAGTATCGCAAATATATTGAAAAAGACGCTGCGCTGGAGCGGCGTTTCCAGAAAGTGTTGGTGGAGGAGCCAACGGTTGAGGATACCATCGCGATTCTGCGCGGTTTAAAAGAGCGTTACGAGCTGCACCATGCGGTAGAGATCACCGATCCGGCGATCGTCGCGGCAGCAACACTGTCACACCGTTATATCAGTGATCGGCAGTTACCGGATAAAGCCATTGATTTAATTGATGAAGCCGCTTCCAGTATCCGGATGCAGATGGATTCCAAACCAGAAGAGTTAGACCGCTTAGAGCGACGTATTATCCAGTTGAAATTGGAGGATAATGCCTTAGCAAAAGAAACCGACGAGGCCAGTAAAAAGCGTCGCGATAGTATTCGCGAACAAATTGACGAGCTGGAGCAACGTTACAACGAGCTGGACGAGGTATGGGAATCCGAAAAGGCGGCATTGCAGGGCACCCAGTATATTAAGGCCGATCTGGAGCAAGCTCGTTTGGATCTGGAAGTTGCGCGGCGGGCAAGTGATCTGCAACGGATGTCTGAGTTGCAGTATGGCCGCATTCCAGAGCTGGAGAAAAAGCTGGACTTAGCTTCGCAGGCGGAAATGCAGGAAATGACGCTGTTGCGGCATAAGGTGACCGATCAGGAAATTGCGGATGTGGTGTCAAAAGCCACCGGCATTCCGGTCAGTAAAATGCTGGAAGGCGAGCGTGACAAATTGCTGCGGATGGAAGAGGCCTTGCACGATAAGGTGGTGGGGCAACATGAGGCGGTCAGTGCGGTGGCAAATGCGATCCGCCGCTCACGGGCCGGCTTATCTGATCCAAACAAGCCTATTGGCTCTTTCTTATTCCTCGGGCCAACCGGGGTAGGGAAAACGGAGTTGACTAAGGCGTTAGCGCAATTCCTGTTTGACAGCCCGGATGCGATGGTGCGGATCGATATGTCGGAGTTTATGGAGAAACATGCGGTGTCCCGCTTGGTTGGCGCACCGCCGGGTTATGTAGGCTATGAAGAGGGCGGATATCTGACCGAAGCCGTCAGACGGAAGCCTTACTCAGTGATCCTGCTGGACGAGGTTGAAAAAGCTCATCCCGATGTCTTTAATATCTTATTGCAGGTGTTGGACGATGGTCGTCTGACCGATGGTCAGGGACGGACGGTGGATTTTAAAAACGCCGTGATCATCATGACCTCGAATCTGGGTTCAGATCTGATCCAGGAGCATTATCGCGAGTACAGCTACGCCGAAATGAAGACCATGTTAATGGATGTGCTAAGCAGGCAGTTCCGGCCGGAGTTTTTAAACCGCTTGGATGAGTCTGTGGTATTCCATCCGCTGGATGACCGGCAAATTAAACAAATTGCCAGTATCCAGTTGCAGCGATTGCGGCAGCGCTTACAGCAACGTGACTTCCAGTTGGAAGTCAGTGATGCGGCGCTGGAGAAACTGGCAGAGGTTGGCTTTGACCCCTTATATGGTGCAAGGCCACTAAAAAGGGCGATTCAGCAGTATCTGGAGAACCCACTGGCACAGGCGTTATTACAAGGCAACTTTTTGCCGGGTAGCACGATAGTGGTTGACCACGATGGTCAGCAGTTTAGGGTGCAGAGCCGGCATTAACGTCAGCGAAGCAGCCCGGCTAAGGTGCGGCCGGGCAGCGCCTTCTGATCTCAAAGTTCGCCAGTAGGATCTGCTGCTGGCGCTCTTCTGCCGTCAGTAAGCGCACCGCTTCCTGATTCGCTTCTTTAGTAAAGAGTTCCTGTTCGCTATTTAACAGCGCCAGCTGGTCGCGGGCTTGTTGACACAACACCGGATCCAGCACTGCGCCTGAGCTTACGCCTTGTGCGACGGCGGTGACGGCAGATGAACCACTGCCGACCTTAATCGTGACTAACTGATATTCTCCCTCAGCCGGCGGCTGTTGCGAGAAATGGATCACCCCCTTTGCGTCCTGCCAGCTATAAACCGTTTGCGCGATGGTCAGCGGAGCAAGGCATAACAGGGTGCCGAGAAAGATGTACTTCACTTTTGCCATGGTTCTATCCATGTTATGTTATGTCCCTTATAATCAGTGTAATCGTTATTTTAGAAGTTGCCTTATGACAGAATTAAAAAACAGTGATACTAGTCCGCGTAAAGGGATCTATCTGTTACCTAACCTGCTGACAACCGCCGGGCTTTTTTCGGGTTTCTTTGCCATCGTATCATCAATGAACGGTCGTTTTGAAGCCGCTGCCGTGGCGATTTTTATCGCAATGATCTTCGATGGCCTGGATGGCCGCGTAGCGCGTTTAACCAATACCCAAAGTGAATTTGGGGCGCAATACGACAGCATGTCTGATTTACTGGCCTTTGGTGTGGCACCGGCGTTAGTTGCTTATAATTGGGCGCTGGCAGATCTTGGCAAGTTCGGCTGGTTGGCAGCCTTTATTTATGTTGCCTGTGCTGCCTTACGCTTGGCACGCTTTAACGCCAATCTGGGCGTAACAGATGGCCGTTTCTTTCAGGGCTTAGCCAGTCCGGCGGCGGCTGCCCTGGTGGCCGGTATGGTTTGGAACGGTGCTAGTTTTGAGATTGATGGTGATAAGTACGGCTATCTGGTCGGTTTACTGACCATCACCGCTGGCTTTTTGATGGTCAGTAATTTCCGCTACAACTCGTTTAAAAACCTGAACTGGCGCGATCGGGTGTCCTTTCTGACGATCTTGCTGGTAGTGCTGGTCTTTGTGGTTATCGCTGCACGGCCGGCGCAAATGTTATTTATCATTTTCTTTGCTTATGCCTGCTCGGGACCCATTACGACCTTTCGTAGCGTACGCAAACTTAAACTGGAGCATGTGGTGGGCGATTCTGAAGATGCTGATTTTCTGGATGAGACAGCAGCTAAAGCGGAGAGCGCCAAACCCGAAAAAACTGACGCCGGCAACTGATCCTGCTACCAGGCTCACAGCGTTATACCCAATTTTGTGTTCCACCTCTTGATATCAGCTTGGCGTTCCCCAATCATTGGGGAACGCCATTCTTAGTAAGGAATCATCTTGAGCGCTAGCATCACCGCAGTTTTGTCGTCGCTGCAACAGCAGGGACTACAGCAGAGTATCCTTGGTATTAAGCGTGGGATCGAGCGCGAGACCTTACGCGTTAATCAGGATGGCAGTCTGGCACAAAGCGCCCATGCCAGTGCGCTGGGTTCTGCCCTGACACACCCCTGGATCACCACCGATTTTTCAGAATCACTGCTCGAGTTTATTACCCCTGCCGGTGAGGACATTGAACAAACTCTGGCGCAACTCGCGGATATTCATCGCTTTACGGTACGACAACTGGGTGATGAACGGTTATGGCCGGCCAGTATGCCCTGTTTTATTACCGATCAGCACCAGATCCCGTTAGCACAGTACGGAAAGTCGAATGTCGGGAAGATGAAAACTCTGTACCGGCAAGGACTGAAAAACCGTTACGGCAGCATGATGCAGGCCATCAGTGGCGTGCATTTTAATTTCTCGTTACCGCAGAGCTTCTGGCAAGCGTATCAGCAGTTGTTGCAGGACGACGCGACGCTGCAAGATTTTGTCTCGGCACAGTATCTGTCATTGATCCGCAACTACAAGCGTGTTGCCTGGCTTATTGTCTACTTGTTTGGCGCGTCGCCGGCGATGTGTCAGTCCTTTTTAGAAGGCCGTCAGTCGCGTTATGCGTTCCAGAAACTGGGTAAGGGTTCGCTTTACCTGCCTTATGCGACCTCGCTGCGGATGAGTGATTTAGGTTATACCAACAGCGCTCAATCCAGTTTAAATATTACTTATAATAGTTTACCGGAATATATCAGTGGTTTGCATGCGGCTGTTACCCAGCCTTCTGCCGAGTATCAGAGCATTGGTGTCAAGGTGGATGGTGTTTTTCAGCAGCTGAATAGTAATGTGCTGCAGATTGAGAACGAGTTTTACTCGACTATTCGTCCTAAGCGCACCACCGAATCGGGCGAGCGGCCGACCTGTGCCCTGGCCAAGCGGGGCGTGGAATATATCGAAGTACGGGCGCTGGATGTCAATCCGTTCAGTAGTATTGGTATTAGTGCTGAACAAATGCGTTTTCTCGATGTGTTCCTACTGTACTGTTTACTGGAGCAAAGCCCGCCGTTATCAGCTGCCGAGCAGCAGGTTACTGAGCAGAACCTGAAAAAGGTGGTGACTGATGGCCGGCGCACTAATCTGGAGCTGTTGCAGGACGGTCAGCCACGCCTGATGCAGGATTGGGCTGAACAACTGTTTGCCGATATGATGCCAATAGCCAAATGGCTGGATCAGGCGTATCAGACCGACCGCTATCAGGCGGCAATGCGGCAGTATTATTTAAGTTTATTAGATCCGGCACAAACGCCGTCCGGTAAGATCCTCAACCATCTGCTGAGCACCCGGCAGGACAATGGTCCCTATATGCGGCAGTTGGCAGAAAGCTATCGTAGCCAGCTACTGGCAGAGCCATATCAGTATTACAGCGAACAGGACTTTGTTGCGGCGGCGGAGCAATCGCACCTGCGCCAGCAGCAAATCGAAGCGGCTGATACCCTGAGTTTTGAACAGTACCTGGCTGACTACTTTCGTGAAGTACCAGCCTGTACCGCCGAATAGCAGATAAAAAAACGGCTACCAGGTGGTAGCCGTAAAGGAGAATCCAGGGAAAACAAAAAACTTGGTTGCATCCATGCACCTTGTTAGAATCCCCCTTATGCTGATAGTTCAAAAAAAGATTAAAAAAAATAAACTCCTGATCATCTTAGGTTTATCTGCAGTCCTAACCGGCTGCGCGACGCCGCCGCCGCAGAATAAAAGCGATATCTGCGAGATCTTTCGTGAGAACCGCTCCTGGTATAAAGCCAGCGCCAATGCCAGTGACAAATGGGGCGTGCCGATCGCTGTGCCGATCAGTTTTATGTATCAGGAAAGTGGTTTCAGGCACAACGCCCGGCCGCCCATGCGTTACTTTCTCGGCTTTATCCCTTATGGTCGGGCGAGCTCAGCCTATGGCTATTCTCAGGCAAAAACCCCAACCTGGGACGACTATGTCAAGGATACCGGTCGATTGTTTGCCAGCCGCAGTAACTTTGCTGATGCGGTGGATTTTATCGGCTGGTATATCGATAAAACCCATCAGGTGAATAAGGTGCCGAAAGATGATGCTTATCGGCTTTATCTGAACTACCACGAGGGCTGGGGTGGTTACCGGCGCGGCAGCCATCAGCAAAAGGCCTGGTTGCTCAGAACCGCGCGTCAGGTTGACGACAGAGCCCGGATTTACCAGCAGCAATTAAAAGGTTGCGAGAAAGAACTGCAGCGCGGCTGGTTACGCCGCCTGCTATTTGGTTAGTCTGTGGCTTGGCGGCTGGTTAGCGTGTCAGAACCAGCCGCACCGTTTTAATCATATTATCCTGCACATCGACGATTTCCAGTGGATAGCCGGCCAGCTTAACGCTCATTGCGCCTTGCGGGATCTCTTCCAGATGTTCCAGTAACAGACCATTCAGTGTTTTCGGGCCGTCGGTTGGAAATTCCAGCTGCATTTGCCGGTTTAAATCCCGCAGGCTGATGCTGCCGTCGATCAGGTAAGAACCGTCCGGTTGTTGAATAATCGCCTCGTGTTTATCTTCTAGCACATCAGTAGTGAATTCACCCACCACTTCTTCCAGAATATCTTCCAGCGTTACCAGCCCCTGAATATCGCCGTATTCATCAACTACCAGACCAATACGTTCCTTGGTACTTTGAAATTTCAGCAGTTGCGTATTAAGTGGTGTGCCTTCCGGAATATAGTAAATTTCGTGTACAGAGCGTAGCAAGGTCGCTTTGCTAAACTGATCTTTAAGCAGCAGCCGCACCAGATCCCGTGGGTGAATAAATCCAAGGGCATCATCGATACTGTCCCGATACAGCAATACCCGGCTGTGCTGGGCGTTTGCCAGCTGGCGCACGATATCTTTCCATTCGTCGTTAATATCGATACCGGCGATTTCGTTACGCGGCGTCATAATGTCATCTACGGTAACATTCTCTAAATCCAGTACCCCAACCAGCATATTCTGATGTTGTTCCGGGATCAGGGCGCCGGCTTCATGCACCACGGTTCTGAGCTCTTCTGCACTCAGACTGTTGCCCTGATGCTTTTCCGGGCTAATGCCCATCACGGCCAGTAAGCCATTGGTGATCCAGTTAATTAACCAGACCAGCGGATAAAATAGTTTTAACAGCGGTTTTAGTAAGGCGGAGCTTGGAAAAGCGATCCGCTCCGGATGCAGTGCCGCCAGGGTTTTTGGCGTGACCTCCGCAAATACCAGGATCACCAGTGTCAGGATCACGGTTGCAATAGCAATACCGGCATCGCCATACAGTCGCATCCCGATGATGGTCGCAATCGCTGAGGCAGCGATATTCACCAGGTTGTTGCCAATCAGGATCAAACCGATCAGCCGATCTGGCCGGTCCAATAATTCGGCTACCCGCTTTGCGCCTTTATGTTGTTCATTTTCAAGGTGTTTTAACCGGTAGCGGTTAACGGACATCATGCCTGTTTCTGAACCCGAGAAATAGGCCGAGATGAACAGTAGCACTCCCAAAATAATAAAGAGTGTACTGGTTGAGATTGCGTCCAAAAGTTAATTACCTTTATTGCCTGACAAAGTGTAGAGCGGTTTCAGAATCTGCCCAGCAGGACTTCTTTTACAAAGCGGCTGCCAAAATAGGCCAGGGTGAGGACAACACTGCCGACTAAAGTCAGAGATACCGCGGCTCTACCGCGCCAGCCCTGACGGGCATGCCCCCAGCACAGCACTCCGAATACAATTAGCGCCAGCAAACTAAGCAGCGTTTTATGGTCGACCCAACTTTTTATATAGGGTACACCACTGGCCAGTGCCAATGTTAACAAGGCGGTACCGGCTGCCAGCAAGCGAAATTGCAGTTGCTCTGCCTGTAATAATGGCGGCAAAAAGCGACTGACACCAGAGAAATTTTTATGTTTCAGTTTATAACTGATATAAGACACTTGAATTGAGTACAGCGTGGCCATAATCAGCACCACATAGGCGCTAAAAGCCAAACCAATATGGGCCAGCAGCCCCGGGCTTTGTCCCAAATGCTGTAACAGCGCTGTGCCGGGAATAAACAGACCGGCCAGTAGCAGTAGGGCGGCGGCGGTGTAGACTATAGGTAATAGCAACACAGCCGGACTGCGCAGGGAAATCAGGGTTACCGCCAGGGTTAACAGCCAGGCGACCAATGAGCTAACGTTCAACAGACTGAAGTTTTGTCCCTGCTCGGTAAAGATGCTGCCTGCCAGGCTGAGCATATGGCATACCACACCCAGGGTGCCGGCACTGAAAACCAGTTTAAAGTTTGGCCCGGCCGGATGGAATAGCCGCAATAGCAGGGTAACAGTTGCAACCGTATAGGCAACCAAAGCCAGCGCGGGTAACAACATCGGCATACTTAACACTCCTGTGACGCAGTAAGTGGATTATTGTATTGCAAGTTTCGGGTAAAGCCCAGCAGCATACAGTAAGATGCGCTTAAGGCTGACGATAACAGTACAACGCGCTATAATCGGCGCAATTACCGAATTGGATCTCCGCTATGTTTGAAAATCTGTCAGATCGTTTAAGCCGGACCCTGAAAAATATTAGTGGTCGTGGTCGTCTTACTGAAGACAATATTAAAGAAACGCTACGGGAAGTGCGAATGGCACTGCTCGAAGCTGACGTGGCATTGCCGGTTGTTAAAGACTTTATCAACCAGATCAAAGAGCGCTCTGTTGGTCTGGAGGTCAGCAAGAGTCTGACCCCGGGGCAGGAATTTCTAAAAATCGTCCGTAAAGCCCTGGAAGAAGCCATGGGCGAGGCGAATGAAGAACTGGCCCTGAATACCCAACCGCCGGCGGTGATCCTGATGGCGGGTTTACAGGGGGCGGGTAAGACCACCTCTGTTGGTAAGCTGGCAAAGTTTCTGACCGAACGGAAAAAGAAAAAAGTGTTGGTGGTATCGGCCGACGTTTACCGGCCAGCTGCTATTAAGCAACTGGAAACCCTGGCCAAAGCGGTCAATGTTGAGTTTTTCCCCAGCGACATTTCACAGGCGCCGGTTGCTATTGTTAACGCTGCCATCACGCATGCCAAAACCCGGATGTTTGATGTGCTGCTGGTCGATACCGCCGGTCGTCTGCATGTCGACAGCGAGATGATGGATGAAATCAAGGCGCTACATGCCGCGGTAAAACCAATTGAAACCCTGTTCGTGGTCGATGCCATGACCGGTCAGGATGCGGCTAATACGGCTAAAGCCTTTAATGAAGCCTTGCCATTAACCGGGGTGATCCTAACTAAGGCAGACGGTGATGCCCGTGGTGGTGCCGCCTTATCTATCCGCCATATCACCGGTAAGCCAATTAAGTTTATCGGTACCGGTGAGAAAACCGATGCCTTAGAGCCGTTCCATCCGGATCGTATCGCCTCGCGCATTTTAGGTATGGGCGATGTGCTAAGCCTGATTGAAGAGCTTGAGCAGAAAGTCGATAAAGAAAAAACCGCGAAAATGGCGCAGAAGATGATGAAAGGCAAAGGCTTTTCATTAGAAGATTTTCGCGAGCAGCTGGTACAGATGCGTAGCATGGGCGGCATGATGTCACTGATGGACAAGCTGCCGGGGATGAAAAATCTGCCGGCCGGTGCCGCCGGTCAGTTAGATGAAAAGCAGTTTGTGCGGATGGAAGCCATTATTAATTCGATGACGCCGAAAGAGCGTGAGTTTCCGGACCTGCTAAAAGGCTCGCGTAAAAAACGGATAGCGGCCGGCTCCGGCACTCAGGTGCAGGAGATCAATCAGCTGCTGAAACAATTTACCCAGATGCAGAAAATGATGAAACAGATGAGTGGTAAAGGTGGCCTGATGAAGATGATGCGGGCCATGGGCGGCAAGTTGCCACCCGGTATGTTACCACCGCGCTGATCCTGGTGTGACGGGTTGCCAGGCCGCGAAATGCCTTGCATTCGCGGCAAAAATCCGTACAATGCAGCAGCCCTGCAGTCCGACTGCGGGCTTTGTTATTTTTTAAAACCTGAACGATTGAAATTAGAGGACGGTATGGTAACTATTCGTTTACAACGTGGTGGCGCGAAAAAGCGTCCATTTTACCAAGTTGTGGTAGCGGACAGCCGTTTTGCTCGTGATGGCCGTTTTATTGAGCGCGTGGGTTTCTTTAACCCAATCGCCAGCGGCACTGAAGAGAAACTGCGTCTGGACCTGGATCGCGTTGACCACTGGGTAGCACAAGGTGCTGCACTGAGTGATCGCGTGGCCACTCTGGTAAAAAACGCTAAGAAAGCAGCTGCTTAATTAGCAAGGCGTGTGGAGTTGTCACTGTTGAGTGAAAAAGATTTTGTAGTACTTGGCAAGTTTGGTGCGGTTTACGGCATCAATGGCTGGCTAAAAATTAACTCCTACACGGACATCCCGGAAGGGATTTTTGATTACACACCCTGGCAGGTCAAATTTCAGGGTAACTGGCAGACAGTAACAGTCAGCAGCTGGAAACGGCATAGTAATGGCTTAATCGCCAAACTGACTGACATTAATGTCAGGGAACAGGCGCAGGCCTATGTCAATGCTGAAATCGCGGTTGCTGCCAATGCCTTACCGGTGCTGGACGATGGCGAGTACTACTGGAAAGATCTGATGGATCTGAAAGTAGTGAATGAGCAAGGCTATGATCTGGGCGTGGTAACCGACTTAATGGAAACCGGCTCTAACGATGTGTTAGTGGTGAAAGCCAACCGGACTGATGCCTTTGGTAAGGGTGAGCGCTTAATTCCCTATCTTGATCAGACCGTGATCAAGCAGGTGGATTTAACCGCGAAGCAAATCACAGTAGATTGGGACCCGGCGTTTTAATGCAGGAACAACCAAGGTGGGTGGGCGTTGTCTCACTGTTTCCGGAGATGTTTCAGGCGATTACGCAATACGGTGTCACTGGTCGGGCTGTAAAGCAGGGCATTATTCAGCTGCAGTGTTTTAACCCGCGGGATTTTACCACGGACAAACATCGGACTGTTGATGACCGGCCTTATGGCGGCGGCCCCGGTATGCTGATGATGGTGCAGCCACTGACCGATGCCATTCGTGCGGCGAAAGCCACAGCGGGAGGTAAGGTGCATACGGTTTATTTGTCGCCGCAAGGCCGCAAATTAGACCAGCAAGGTGTGGCTGAACTGGCAAAACATCCGAAACTGCTCCTGGTAGCAGGCCGTTACGAAGGAATTGACGAGCGCGTGATCGAAACCGAAATTGACGAAGAATGGTCAATCGGCGATTACGTACTAAGCGGGGGCGAGTTGCCGGCAATGGTGTTAATTGATGCCGTGTCGCGACTGGTGCCCGGGGTTTTGGGACATGATTTATCTGCTGAGCAGGATTCGTTTGCAGCCGGCTTGTTGGATTGTCCACATTATACCCGCCCTGAGGTGTTAGCAGACAAACAGGTACCCGCCGTATTGCTGAGTGGGCACCATGAAGAAATTAGACGCTGGCGTCTGAAACAGGCTCTCGGTAGAACCTGGTTAAGACGGCCGGATATGTTAAATTCCCTGGCTCTGACTAAGGAGCAACGCAAGTTACTGGCAGAATTCCAACAGGAATACCAGGCGTTGCAGCAGCAAGATAGTTAACTCCAGGTAAAGTGAGATTGTTATGAGCAAAGTTAGCCAAAACATCATCAAGCAACTTGAACAGGAACAACTGAAACAAGACGTTCCTGCATTCGCTCCAGGTGACACTGTAGTGGTTCAGGTTAAAGTTAAAGAAGGTGACAAAACCCGTTTACAGGCTTACGAAGGCGTTGTTATCGCCAAGCGTAACCGTGGTCTGCACTCTTCATTCACCGTACGTAAAATCTCTAATGGCGAAGGTGTTGAGCGTGTATTCCAGACGCACAGCCCGCTGGTAGACAGCATCACCGTTAAACGTCGTGGTGCCGTTCGCCGTGCTAAGCTTTACTACTTACGCGATCGTTCAGGTAAATCAGCGCGTATCCGCGAAAAGCTTAACTAAGCTGTTAAGGGCCGGCACTATGCCGGCCCTGTTTTTTTATGGCAGAACTGACTGCTACAGCACCGCTTAACCCCACTCAGCTGCAACAACTGGAGCTTCGGTTGGAGCAGATCCTGTTACGCCGTTTTGGCGAGCTGACAGAGCAGCAACTTCTGACGCTGCTGGATTTAAAACCCCTTAGCACCATTCAAGACAGCCAGTTTGCGCTATTCCAACGCCATTTTGTGCTGTATCACTTGCTGTACCGACTGGCAGAGCGTTGGGCGCTCAGCAGTACCGCTTATCTGGATATTGGCCTGGCACGAATTAAAATTGCGCCCTGGCAAGACCATCTGCCGCTGCTTACCGACAGCAAGGCAGCCTATTATGCCGACTGGCAAAACTATTGGCGGATGACGCCGGTGGCATTAAGTAAGCGACTAGCGAGCTTCTGGCAGTATTATCAGCAGCGCCATGGCGTTAGCAGCAGCACGATCCAGCTCAACGATGATGAGGCGTTACAGCTGCTACAACTGGATTGGCCCTGCAGCCTGAGCGAGCTGAAAAAAGCCTTTCGGCGTTTATCGCTAAAACATCATCCGGATCGGGGAGGCGATAAAACCACCTTTGTCCGTATCTCACTGGCGTATCAAAAAATCTTACAGCGTCTGTAACCTCTTCCTGCTGTTCATTAGCTGAATTCGCTATTTCGCTACACCACTGTAAAGTTAAATATACTTTTTGGCTTCTGCGCTAAAGTCGCACTTATCCTTATTTTTATTGCTTTGCAGGGTTGACCTGATAGCCGTCTATCCGTACACTCTGGCTTATTGTAATTTTATAGATACGTGCTGTATCGATAAGTTTACGGTGTTGGGTCGGGTTTTTGCACAGCTTGCTTAGCGCAGATAGCGAAAAATAACGCTTTTTTGCGTCGGCAGGCGGCATAAGCCCAGACTCTTGCCTATGCTTAGTCTCCGCAGCACTGCAAAGGAGCTCAATCGTGTCCATGATCGTCGATGACCTGCGCATAGTGGCGCAGAAACCTTTAAGTTCGCCGGCTGTATTAAAACGGGTATTGCCGTTATCGGAGCAAGGCGCGGACTTTGTTGCCAAGGCCCGCGCTGATATCGCCAATATTATTCACGGCCGTGACAAACGTTTGTTAGTGGTAACAGGTCCGTGTTCAATCCATGATCCTGTTGCCGCCATTGAATATGCCAATAAGTTAAAAGCACTGCAGTTAGCCTATCAGGACAGTTTGTATATCGTGATGCGGGTATACTTTGAAAAGCCCCGTACCACAGTCGGCTGGAAAGGCTTTATCAACGACCCCCACCTGGATGACTCTTTCGATTTAGAGACCGGCTTAACCTGGGGCCGTGAGCTGTTATTGAAAATGGTCGAGCTGGAATTGCCGGTGGCGACCGAAGCCTTGGATCCGATCAGCCCGCAGTATATGTCGGATCTGATTAGCTGGGCGGCGATTGGTGCCCGCACTGTGGAGTCGCAAACTCACCGTGAAATGGCCAGCGGCTTGTCGATGCCGGTAGGTTTTAAAAATGGTACTGATGGCAGCTTAAGCGTCGCACTTAATGCCCTGCAGTCGGCTGCCAGCGGTCATACCTTCTTTGGCATTAACCAAAAAGGTGAGGTCAGCCTGATCCAAACTGCCGGTAATCCGGATGGGCATATTATTCTGCGTGGTGGTGCCAAACCTAACTATGATGCCGCCAGCATCGAGGCTGCGTTGGCGCAGTTGGATAAACTCAAACTACCGCACGGCATTGTTGTAGACTGTAGCCATGGCAATTCCAATAAGGACCATAACCGGCAACCGCAGGTGGCACAAGAGGTGTTGGCGCAGCGCCTGGCCGGCAATAATGCCATTATCGGCATTATGCTGGAAAGCCACTTACAGGCCGGGCGGCAGGATATCGTCAATGGTAAAGCTGAAAAATACGGTGTCTCAGTCACGGATGCCTGTATTGACTGGCCAACAACAGCGGAGTTGCTGGACAGTTTAGCGCAACAAATGCGGCAACTGGCGGCGGTGGCCTGAGGTGAAGCCCAGTGATGCAGCTGCAGCGGCGTTACAGCCGCTGCGAGAGCAAATTGATCAGCTGGACAGTGAGCTCGTCGAGCTATTGGCGCGCCGGGCCAGAGTCACAGCCCAGGTTGGGCAGGTGAAGCAACAATATGCATTGCCGGTCTATGTGCCGGAACGTGAGCAGGCTTTACTTGCTGCCAGACGACAGCAAGCGCTGGCGCAAGGCGTCTCGCCGGAATTGGTCGAGGACTTGTTACGCCGGGTGATGCGCGAGTCTTATGCTACCCAGGACCAGCACTTTGTCTGTTGCCGGCCCAGTGGCGGCAAGGTGGTGGTGGTCGGCGGCGCCGGGGCATTGGGTGGGCGTTTTGTTAGCTTATTTCAACGCTCCGGTTATCAGGTAGCAATACTGGAACCTCAGGACTGGCCGCAGGCGGCCCAGCTATGTCAGGATGCCGCCCTGGTGTTACTGGCGGTACCTATTACGCTGACCGAGCAGGTGATTGCGCAGTTACCGACACTGCCTGCGCAGTGCGTACTGGCCGATTTAACCAGTATTAAGGCGCGGCCGCTGCAAGCGATGCTGGCACAGCATAGCGGGCCTGTCGTTGGCTTACACCCAATGTTTGGTCCGGACATCAATAACCTGATTAAGCAAGTCGTCGTAGTCTGCGACGGCCGGCAGCCGGAAGACTATCAGTGGTTATTAAAGCAACTGGTGATCTGGGGCGCGGAGCTGACGACCAAGGCGGCAGAAGAACATGATAGCGCCATGCAACTGATCCAGGCGATGCGGCATTTTTCCTCTTTGGTCTATGGTGTGCATCTAGCCGAAGAGCAGGCTGATTTAAATGAGCTGTTGGCACTCAGTTCACCGATTTACCGGCTGGAACTGGCGATGGTGGGGCGTTTGTTTGCGCAGAATGCTGAACTTTATGCCGATATTATGCTGTCATCGGCTGATGTGACGGCGTTGCTGCAGCGTTATCAGCAGCGTTTTACTCAGCTATTGGGCTTGTTGGCAGCACAGGATAAAGCCGGTTTAATGGCGGAATTTGCCAAGGGCCAGCAGTTCTTCGGCGAGCTGGCGCAGCAATTTTTGCAGGAAAGTAAGCAATTACTGCAAAAAGCAGCAGACGGGCGCAGTTAGCGCCCGAAATTACTGGCGTTATATACCCAACTGATAGAAATCATAAATAACCTGCCAGGCTTGCTCCGGGCTGTCGACATACTGAATCAGTTCCAGGTCCTGTGGGCTAATCAGTCCTTCTGCTGCCAGCATCTCGAAATTGATCAAACGTTGCCAGAAAGCTTTATCGTACAGAATCACCGGTACCCGTTCGGCTTTTTTGGTTTGGATCAGGGTCAGGGTTTCAAACAACTCATCTAGCGTACCAAAGCCACCCGGAAAGGCCACCAGCGCCCGCGCCCGTTGCAGGAAATGCATTTTGCGAATGGCAAAATAATGAAACTGGAAACAGAATTCCGGGGTGATATAGGGGTTAGGGTGCTGCTCTTTCGGCAGCACAATATTTAAGCCGATGCTTTTGCCATTGGCCTCCATGGCGCCGCGGTTTGCCGCCTCCATAATACCCGGGCCACCACCACTGATAATGGTCAGCGCGCAGTCAGGATATTGGCAGCTATGCTGAGTGACCAGACGGGCGAATTCCTGCGCCGCAGTATAATAGCGGCTATTCTTAAGATCGCGCTCGGCCAGTTTTAATGCATGAATAGCCGCCGGATTATCTGGCTCTGACTTAACATACTGTTTCATCTCTGACAGCTGCTTTGCTGCATCAGCGGGCGCCAGGAAACGTGCGCTGCCAAATACCACTATAGTGGCATTAATCTGATGCTGCTCCAGTACCAGTTGCGGTTTCAGATACTCCAGTTGCAACCGGACATGCCGCAGCTCATCCTGCATTAAAAAGCCGGTATCGGCAAAGGCCAGTTTGTAGGAATCATGGTCCTGTAGTCGGGAGATGGCATCTAACGACTCCTGGGCGGTAGCAAAGTGGCGTTTCGATAAAGCGTTGCGCTCAGTCATCACAAGGTCCTTTTAAAAAAGTCAGACATTTTCTTGATACAAAACAGCTAAGACGTTGTAAAGTTGGGTTATAACATAGATAGGTAACAGGGAGGCAGTATTGACGGATATTTTAATTGGCCTGGGCGCTCTGGGCTTGATCCTGCTCGGAATGGACTGGCTGAGTAAGGGCCTGAAGGCCGCCGCCGGCCAGGCGCTGATGCATTTTCTGGAGCGCGGCACGCAAAAATCCTGGCAGGGCTTGCTATTTGGTACGGCCGCTACCGTCGCCGTACAATCCTCAACTGTGATTACTGTCACCACCATCGGCTTTGTCAATGCCGGCATCTTGTCATTACAAAATGCTGCCTTTGTGATTTATGGCAGTAATGTCGGCACCTCCCTGACCGGCTGGTTTGTGGCGTTAGTCGGCTTGCAATTTAAGATAGATGCGCTGGCCATGCCGTTGATCGGTGTGGGGGCGATGCTAAAACTCTTTGCTAAATCCAGCCGGCGCCAGGGGCTTGGTGAGGCTTTGGTTGGATTTGGGCTATTTTTTCTCGGTTTGGCTTACCTGAAAGACAGCTTTAATACCGTTTTTGTCGATATCGAGTTTGCGCTACTGAGCCAGTTAGGCTTTTGGGGCATTTTGCTTGGCGTATTGCTAGGCACCTTGCTGACCGTGGTGATGCAGGCATCGATTGCGGTGTTGGCGCTGGTCATTACCGCAACCTCCACTGGTGTGATACCACTATCAATAGCCGCTGCCTTTGTCATTGGTGCCAATCTGGGCACTACCTCGACGGCGATTATTTCCACTCTGGCGGCAACGGCCAAGGCCAAGCGGCTGGCGATGTTGCATGTCATTTTTAATATTGTCACCGGTCTGGCGGCAATACTGATTCTCACTCCGCTGTTGTGGTTAATCAGCCTGATCCAGGATGCGCTGTTTCATGACCCCAATCCGGCGATTAGTTTGGCGCTGTTTCATACTATCTTTAATATTCTTGGTGTGATTCTGATGTGGCCTTTAACCAGCCGTTTGGTGCTGTTTCTGAATAGCCGCTTTCGGGCGCAAAAAATTGGCCAGCTACGGGTGTTGGATGCGTCCAGCTTAAGTATCCCGGCGGTGGCCATAAAAACGCTCGGTATGGAAAGTTTAAGGGTTGGCCAGTTGATTAGTGCCCAGGCGCTGGCGCTGAGTCAGACTAAAGCGCTCAGTAGCGAGGGGATAGAGCATATCAAGCAATTACAAGCCGAAATTAACAGTTATTTGCAGAAGTTAGGCAGAAGCCAACTGGCAGATAAAGAATCACAGGCTTTGAACGAGCTGGTTAAAAATTCGCTGCGTCTGGAAATGACTGTACAACTGTTACCAGAGCTGGCTAAGCAAGCTGAGCGCGATGCCAACGCCCTGCTGCCCGAACAGCCACTGTGGCAACAATTGGTTGCCGCACATTGGCCGGATGATGCTCAGGCGGTGCGCAGTTGTTACCGCGATCTGATGCGGCAACGGCAGAAACTAAAAGATCAACTGTATTTGCTGGTGCTCACTGAGCGCGTTTCGAATGACTCCGGTGGTGATCAGTTGTTACGCTTTGCTGAGCTGCGCCGTTTTAACCAGCAACTCACCCGCGCCATGCTGGCGCTGGCTAAACTACAGGGCCAGCCAGAACACGATTTTGCTGAGCCTAACCAAGAGGAGCAACCCGATGCCCGTTAATGCCAGTTTACGTTTTTTAGGTGCCGCCAGGCAGGTAACCGGCTCTTGCTACCTGATTAATCTTAATCAGCAGCAGCTGTTATTGGACTGCGGCATGGTGCAGGGGGCGGATCAGGTCAGAGAGTGGCACAAGTTCCGTTTCCCGTTTAAACCAAAGGACATAGATGCCGTCATCCTGTCGCATGCGCATATTGATCATAGCGGCTTATTGCCTTTGCTGGTGGCGAAAGGCTTTGGTGGCAATATTTACTGTACTCCGGGCACCGCCGAACTGTTACCGGTGCTGTTAAAGGACTCCGTCAATTTGTATTTAAAAGATCTGGAATGGCAAAACCGCAAAGCCGCCCGTGCCGGTAAGAAGATTTATGAGCCGGTGATGTCGCTGCAAGATGCTGAACGGGTGAGTGACTTAGTGCGGGTGCTGGGCTATAACAAAAGGGCCTTTCCGCTGCAGGGCGTTGAGCTGGAGTTTGCTGATGCCGGCCATATTCTGGGGTCGGCCATAGTGCAGCTCTGGCTAAAGGGTAAGCAGGCGATGAAAAAACTGGTGTTCTCCGGTGATTTGGGGAATCCCGCGACTGTACTGCTGCCGGCACCAACCGAGATTGACCAGGCCGATATTGTGCTGATGGAAAGTACCTATGGCAATCGTAACCATCAACCGCTGGATAATACCATCGAGGAGTTTGCGACAGCGTTAGAACAAGCCTATAACGATGGCGGCAATGTGTTTATTCCGGCCTTTGCGCTGGGGCGCTCGCAGGAAATTCTGTATTACCTGGCGCTATTACACCGCCAGGGGCGGCTAAAGCAGCGCTTGGTATTTCTGGATAGCCCCATGGCTATCAGTATTACCAAAATTTACAGTGAGTATCTGCACCGGCTGGAGCAGGCAGATCTGGACAAAATCGGTTATAAGAAGGGCATGACACTGGAGCAGCTGTTGCCGATGCTAAAGGTGTCAGAAACCGTTGAGGATTCCACTGCAATCAACAGAGTTACTCATGGCGCTATTATTATCGCTGGCAGCGGCATGTGTAATGGTGGTCGCATTGTGCACCATTTGAAACATAATTTATGGAAAAACACTAACCATCTCATCTTTGTTGGTTTTCAGGCCAGAGGCACCCTGGGCCGGCGTTTGGTGGATGGTGAAAAGCGGGTGAAAATTTTCGGTCAGGACACGGTGGTAAAAGCCAAATTGCACACCATTGGCGGCTTTTCTGCGCACGCCGGACAAACTGAGCTAGTACGCTGGGCCACCGCCATTGGCGGCACGCCCGATTTCTATCTGGTGCATGGCGAACCTGAAGCGCAACAGGTGCTGCAAGAGGTACTGGCAGAGGCCGGTATTCAGGCGCAGATCCCGGAGCAGGGCCAGCAGATCCTGTTCTGATACAGTGAGGGCAGCCTCTGGGCTGCCCTCGATCTTATCTGTTAAGGCTTGGCTGTTCAGGCCTGGCTATGCAGACTTATGCCTGGATCTCGGTTGGCGTAACCTCGTCACTCGGGTAGCAGCCCAGCACTTTGACAAACTTCGTCAGATTGTTCAGTTCTTCCAGCGCGCGGGTCATCGCGTAGTCGTTCAGATTGGCGCTGACATCGACATAAAACATCTCTTCCCACGGATTACCCGGAATAGGGCGTGACTCGAGTTTGCTCATACTGATGCCATGTTGTTTCAGTACCAGCAGCGCTTCAACCAGAGCGCCGGGTTGCTGGCCGGTATACATAATAAAGGTGGTTTTGGCCGGGATCGCTTTTGCCACCTGCACCGGTTTGCGGGCGACCACAATAAAGCGGCTGACGTTTTGTTTCTGATTCGCCAGTTCGCGGGTTAATACCTCCAGGCCATAGAGTTTGCCACCTTCCTCGCCGCCAATCGCGATAATAGTGGGGTCCTGTAGGGCTTTTACCTTGGCAAAGGCGGCGGATGAGCTTTCACAGTATTCAATTTTAACGTTGGTCAGCCCCAGTAAGAACTGGCTACACTGGGCAATTACCTGCGGATGGGAGCAGACCTGGCGTACTTTGCTTAAGTCAGTACCGGGCAGGCCGAGCAAGCAGTGCTCGATCGGATGGGTTAACTCGCCGACTATCGATAAGCGGGTGTGCTGCAATAAGTCATACACTTCGTTAATAGAACCGGATGAGGTATTTTCAATCGGCAATACCGCATAGTCGGCATGGCCGGTTTCCACCGCTTTGACAATGTCATTAAAGCTGTCACAGCCCAGTTCAATAATGCGTTCGGCGCGGCGGGTAAAGTATTTTTGCGTTGCCCAGTAGCTGTATGAGCCCTGACCGCCGAGGAAGGCTACTCGTACCGCCGGAGTATGTTCGCCATTTAGCTGGCCCTGCACCTTGGCTTGTTGCTGCAGCACTGAGTCTTCGATAATGACATGATAAATTCGTGTCACATACTGCGCATCCAGTCCCAGCGGCTTACCTTGCTCAATCAGCGACAGTAATAATTCCTGTTCCCGCTTCTGATCGCGAATGGGCTTATTCTGCGTTAACTTCGCTTCGGCGACGGCTAATGCCAGCGCACGCCTTTTTGCCAGTAACCCCAATAACTGCTGATCGGTATCGCTGATCGCGGTTCTGATCTGATCTAATTCCATAACGGCCTCTGTGCTGATAGCTATTAAAAACGACTCAAAAAAAAACCTCCCGACTTGGGAGGTTTCTGCTTAACGCGCGCGCACGGTCAGCTACCTCCTCGCTAAGGTGGTAAAGCTAAAAAAACCGAGCTCAACTGATACTGTTTTCATACCAGCACCATAATCCGTCTGGATGGCCAAAGTCAAGGGGCTGGTAGCAACTGTTGCTGATATTTTTCCGGCCCCGGTAAAAAGGGTAGCGCTATTGCTGCCTGCCAGTAACGATGATCCGCCCGGTAAAAGGGTGACAGCGGATGCCCGGATTGCCCGGCCGGAATCACCAGTATGCCGTTTTGCTCCTGGCCGGGAGCCACCACCATACGTTGCGATTGGCCAAAGGCCGCATGCTGTACCCGCGGCATATGGCTGTCGCCGGCCAGCGGCGTAACCGGCATATTCAGCCAGCGGCCAAGCAATGGAATGGCTGAGGCCAGCGGATGTTCGATCCGCGCACTGTTGCGTTTGCCCCAGTTGGCCTGCTGCAAACTGCCATACTGCGCCAGGATCTTCTGTTGGCTATCCTGAGCGGCGCTTAACAGCAAATCCTGCCAGCTGCTATAGGATGCCGGTAAGGTGTCCTGGCGCTGCTGTTGCCACAGCAGCCAGAACGGGGTTTCCATCGAATATTTTAGATCGCTGCTGCGGGCGCCGGCTTGTTCCAGTAGCGCAGCAACGGGGGCGAAAGTCAGCTCCAGCATGCTAAGCCGGAATTGCCGCAGCAGGGTATAACCTATGGCATCCGGTGCGGCGTAATCTGAGGACTCGGCAATATACTGACGAAAATCGCTTAATCCCGTTTCTTCCGCCAGAGCAGGGCTGAGTTCGGTTAACAGTAGCTGTTGCCAGCGGCTTAACAGCATCGCGCGGTGGTCGAGTTGAATACTGTGCAGGGCATTTTCGTCGGCGTCGCTTAACTGCTGCAGGCTGCTGGCGATCTGATGGCCTCGGGCGCCTAAATCATAGCCGCCATTGCCAATCAGACGATAGGCATCTCCCCCTATGGTTCTGGCATTAGCAGACCAGAGATGGCCAGAGTCCGGGTTGAGGATGCTCGGATAAGCGTCGGCTGGCAGTATCTCTCCCCAAAAATTGCTGCCCTGATGCCAGACCTGAGCGGTGTCCCAGTCGGCGACCTGACGTTCCGGAATTGGGCCAAACACTGTCCAGCCGATATTGCCGGCGGCATCTGCGACTAACAGATTCTGTGCCGGAATGCCGATAGTCGGTGCCAGCGCTAAGGCTTCGGCTGCGCCAGTGGTGACTTCCAGTTGCCGCAGATTAAAATTTACCGCATAGGGTTGATGCGCAATCCAGCGCAGTGCATAAGGTTGCTCGTCAGGAAAGGGGAGCAGCGGGCCCCACTCGGTGTAAAGCACCGTTAGCTGCTCAGTCGGGGCATCTTTAATGTGGATCTGCTCCTGATAGTGCTTTACGTCTTGCCAGCCCTGGGGGCTTTGGTATTGCTGCTGGTCCTCTGACAAGGTCACTTTGACCAGATCATGCCAGTCTGCGGTGGTATTAGTAAAACCCCAGGCAATATAACCGTTGGAGCCAACGACGATAGCCGGGGTGCCGGGTAAGCTTAAACCCGTAACTTGCCGGCTTTGTCCCTGTTGTTGCCAGTTCAGCTGTACCTTGTACCAGATCCCGGGTACCCGTTGTGACAGGTGCATATCATCGGCCAGAATAGCTGCACCGTGCGGGGTGGCGCTGCCAGCTACGGCAAAATTATTGCTGCCAAGGTCAGTGGCATCTTTAACGGCACAATGGCTGCAGCTTAGCTGTTGTCTTAAGATCGCAGGATAAGGGCTATCGGGTACCGGGACGGCGTTAACCCGGCTCTGATCAATGGCTGCTTGCCAGTCGGCACTGTGTTGTTGCAGAAACTGATACCAGTCTGCTGGCAAGGCAGCACTGAGCTTGGTCATCGCATATTCGTCACGCCCTGCTTTGCCCTGTAAATCCAGGTACATGCTATAGATCACCAGTAAGGTATCGGCTTCCAGCCAGGTTTCAGGCTCAGCTTTAAGTAAGCTGTATTCAAAAGGCGGGCGGGCTAAGCTGGCAAGACCTTCATTTACGCCACGGCTATAAGCTGCCAGCAATTGCAATTCGTCTGCCGGTAGGGTGGTGAGCAGTTGCTCAGCGCGACGACGGAATAAGTGTGGCCTTTGCTGTTGGTCCTGAGCCAGAGCGCGTAAGCCAAATAACGCAGAGAGCTCACCGGCCGCGAAACGGCGGCTGACATCCATTTGAAAAAAACGCTCCTGTGCATGGGCAAAGCCTAGCGCGTAGGCGGCATCGGTACGCTCCGTTGCACGGATCACCAGGTAGCCCAGAGCATCGCGTGCCAGGGTAACGGGATCCGCCACTGCTGCCTGATAGCGGCCGTTATAGTCAGGTAAACTGCCCCGTAAAAACAGATACAGGCTAGCGGAACAGATTAAAATCAGTAGTAATAGTAGCGCAAACAGCCAGCTTAATATTTTCATCTTTCTAATCCGCTGGTATAAAATCAAAAGGTTAGCACAACAAAAGGAAAGCTCAATGTTGATCAAGGTACAAGTCTGGGATTTAGCGGTGCGGGTATTTCATTGGTCACAAGTCGTGCTGTTGGCTGGGCTCTGGTATACCGGTAATGAAGGCCTGATGGCGCAACATCAGCTACTGGCCTATACGCTGGCGGCCTTGCTGATCGCCCGTATTTGCTGGGGCTTTTATGGCAGTGCCAGTGCCCGTTTTAGTCACTTTGTTGCGTCGCCGCTGGCGGCTGTGCGCTATTTACGGCGACCGGTACCGGTACTGGGGCATAATCCGGCGGGAGGCTATATGATCCTGGCATTGATACTGCTGCTGAGTCTGCAATTACTGACCGGTTTGGCGACCTTTGATAACAGCTATATCAGTGATGGCCCGCTGGTACGCTATTTATCAGAGGAATGGGTGTCACTGGCATCGAAAATTCATAAGCTGAATATTGATCTGATCCTACTGTGCGTAGCGGTGCATATTCTGGCCGCACTCTGGCACAGTATTCGCTACGATAACGTGATTTGGGCGATGTTAAGTGGCTACAGTAAAACAGCGAATCGCAATGATGCACCAAAGCTGCGTGCCAGCTGGAGCTACTTTGTGCTGGTAGCGGCCTTACTGGTACTGTTTTATTACTGGCAGGGCGCAGTATTACTGCGTTTTATCTAATCATGATTAGTCGACATGGGGCAGTGCCGAGTACTGCCCCTCTTGGTCAGACGTAAACTGCGGTTAATCCGCTTTATATTTGTCGTGACAGGCTTTGCAGTTACGGGCAAAGTCACCAAAGGCTTTACGAATTTCTGCCTGTTCAGCAGTTTTCGCCGCAGCTAACAGTGCTGCAGCGTCAGCTGCCAGTTTTTCGCCGCGCTCCTGAACTTCCGGCAAGTTGTTCCAGATGGCAGGTTTAACCTTGCCGCCAGCTTCCTGAGCACCGGGTACCGTAAAGCTTTCCCAGGGTAACTGACTCAGTAATGCCAGGGCTTCAGCACGGCGTTGCACCCGTTCTGCATCAAAGGCAACATTACCACGGATCATATCCTGAATATCGCCCATATTATGGCGGATTAACTGGAAACTGGCCTGGCGGTAACTCACAGCGTCTTTGCCGTTAGTAAAGGCGGTGTTGGCAACTACCGGCAAGGCCAGGGATGCAGATAACAGAGTAGCAAGCAGGGCTTTTTTCATTTGTGTAGTCTCTTCTGTTAGATTAACGTAAAACACGGTAAAGTATTAAACAGGTGTAATTGTACCTGTCATTGGCACTCCAAGTCACTATAACAGTAGCGAGCCCTATAGGTGAAGGATCTTACTCAGAATAAGGCGACAGGGATAAACTCAATCGGTTTAAAGGTATCGGCCATTGTTTTTCTGGCGGTGCTGTTAACCGGATTGACTATTACTTTAGCATTTACCACATATCAACAGAATATCATACTGCAGCAACAGCAGCAGGGGATCAATCGTACCGCTGAAAATTATCAGCAGCAGTTTGAGCGTCAGCTGCAGGAACTACAGTTAAAAGCGTCCAGAGCGCAGCAGGTGCTATTGCGGCACCTGATGCGATCAGAACTGCCTGTTCCCTCTGTCACCGAACGGTTGAACGCTAATGATGGTAGCCAACGTCTTCGCGATGAATGGTCAGGCGTCTATCTGCCAGCAGGAAGTGCGACAGCAGCTAATTCGCCAGAGTTGAATAATACAGCGCGAGCCTGGCAGCAAATGATGCCGCTGCTACAGCAAGAATTTGCCAGTGTATTTTTTATGTCTGCCAGTGGTTATTTACGAATAGCGCCGGCCGATTGGGTGATGCACGTTGAATCCACGGTATCTGCGACCGAAAATCCGTTGTTTCAGTTGGCCGCCCCCGAGGCCAATCCAGAGCGGGCACTGCGCTGGAGCCCGATCTATTACGATGCGGTGTGGCAGAAATGGTTTGTCAGCCTGTTACTACCGGTTTATCAGCAGGATCGCTTCCTTGGCGTGATGGGCTTTAGTGTGAACTTGCAGGAATTAACGCAGAATCGCGCTAACCTTGGCTTCTGGAGCCCGCTGAACCGGAGCCAGCTGTTGGACGCTAACGGACAATCACTGTTAGTGGCGCGCCAGGAGCAGTCGCTGCCAATGTTCAGCTTTTATCAGGCCGGCGGACCAGCGGAGCCGCAGTTAGAGCAGGTGGCCAGGTCACTGGCCAAAACGGGGCTCTCACAGCCGTTGGCTCCGCTGGCGCCCGACTACTTGCTGACGGTCAGTGCTTTACCTACGCTTGATTGGTATCTTTTGCTGTATCAGGACCGGCAACAGTTGTTGGCGGAACAGCAACAACTGCAACGACAAGCCTTATTACTTTGTGTCGCAATAGCGTTGTTACTGACCTTACTGCTGTATTGGTTTATTCATCAGTTATTACTGAAACGGTTAAAACGGCTGGCATTTGCAGTTGACCGGCTGGGGCAGGGCTTACTACCTGGCTTATTTTTGGATAACAAGACAGACGAGCTGGGGATGCTGAATCGGGCATTCGTTAGTATGTCACGCGAAATCAGTGATTTGGTCGAAGGTCTAAATAGCCGGATCGCGGAAAAAGAGCAGGCGGAATTACAGGCGCGAAAACTCAGTAAAGCGGTGTCGTTTTCCAGTTCGGGCATTGCGATTACCAACCGTCATCTGGAAATTGAATACCTGAATCCTTTTCTACTGGAAATGTTGGCGCAGGACGGCAGCCAACTCAACGGTAGCTCGCTGTTAAAGTTATTTGCCACCGATCTACAACAGTTGCAGGCTGACATCAGTCATACCCTGGAGCACCGCCAGCACTGGCATGGTGATGTGATTTTACAACCCAGTCAGGGACAGGATGAGGTACCGCGCTGGGTGACACTTGCCATTGCACCGATCCGGGATGATAAGGGTATGCTTAGCCATTATGTGGCGACGATGCAGGATATTTCCTTTATTAAACAAAGTCAGAAGCAAATGGAGCAGTTGGCGTATTATGACGCCCTGACGGGACTGGCGAACCGCAGCTATTTCCGGGATCAGCTACGCAAAGCCATCAGCATGTCACAACGCGGTTATTATAGTTTTGCTTTACTTTATTTTGATTTAGATGAGTTTAAGCTGATCAACGATACGCTGGGCCACGATGCCGGTGATGAGCTGTTGATTGAAGTTGCCCGCCGCTTGACCGGTCGTTTGCGTGACGACGATTTAATCGCCCGTTTAGGCGGCGACGAATTTGCCGTGATTCTGAGTGATATTAAAGATAAAGGCCATGTTGGGCAGATTGCGGCAGAGTTACAGCAGGCTTTTGCTTCCCCGGTACGTCTTGGCCGTCAGGAAGTGGCGATCAGCTCGTCGATTGGTATTACCATTGCACCTGACGATGGTATTGACGAGGAGCTGTTACTAAAACACGCCGACCTTGCCATGTACGAAGCCAAGGCCCGCGGTAAAAACACTTACCGCTTTTTCTCGCAGGCGCTTAATGATGCCGCCAACCAAAGGTTGTTAATTGAGAATCAACTGCGGGAAGCAATCCGCGAGCAGCAGTTTATTCTTTATTATCAGCCGAAAATTGACTTGGCTGAGGAGACGCTGGTCGGCTACGAGGCGCTAATCCGCTGGTTGCGGCCGGATAATACCCTGGTGCCGCCGGCACGTTTTATTCAGGTTGCGGAAAGTACCGGTTTAATTGTGCAGATCGGCGAATGGATTATCCTGGAAGCCTGTCGTTTTCTGGCTCGGCAACATAGCCGCGGTTATGCCGTCAGTGTGTCAATCAATCTGTCGGCCCGCCAGTTTAATGATGAGCAACTGGCGGTGATTATCGAGCAGGTTATCCGGCGCACCGGCGTCGATCCGGCTTATCTGGTGTTTGAAATTACTGAGAGTATGTTAATGGGGGACACCGATGCGGCTATTAAACAACTAAATCAGTTAAAGCGTCTCGGTGTCTCTTTATCTATTGACGACTTTGGTACAGGCTATTCCTCGCTTAATTATTTAAAACGCTTTCCGGTTGATGAGTTGAAAATTGACCGCTCCTTTGTCAAAGATATTCCAGAAGATCAAAATGATATGGATATCGTGGCTGCCATCATCGCTATGGCGCAGAAGATGCAGCTGCGGGTGGTGGCAGAAGGGGTGGAGTCAGAAGCTCAGGCCGAGTTTTTAAAGCAAAATGCCTGCTATCTGGTACAGGGCTATTATTTTAGTATGCCACTGGCTGAGCAGGAGTTAAGTCAGCTGACTTTTAATATAAAAACGCAGGGGTAAACCCCGCTTCACTCAGGAAAATGTTATGACATCAGCTCGCCTGTCTTTGCTGAGCCTGGCGCTTTTCGGTGGCTACAGTGCTGCCGGTATCGCGGCTCAGACAACACCGCAGCTTGGGATCCGCGATAAAACACCAAATCTGGTCGCGCTGACCAATGCCACTGTGCAAACCGAACCCGGTAAAACCCTAACCGCTGCCACCATCCTGATCCGGGATGGCAAAATTGAGGCCGTCAGCAGTAATGGCCGGGTGCCGGCGGGCTATCAGCAGCGGGATCTCAGCGGTTATACGGTCTATGCTGGCTTTATTGATCCCTATACTCAGTATGGGGTGCCAAAGGCAGGTGAGGGGGAAGGTTTTAGTTTTGGCCGCCGCCCGGTGTATGAAAACGAGCGCCGTGGTGGTAATGCTGCCAATGATGCGATCCATGCGCAGCAGCGCTGGGTAACCCAGTTTAAGCCGGATAGTAAGGCCGCTGCAGATTTCCTGAAACAGGGTATTACCGTGGTGCAAAGTGCGCGGCAGGACGGCATTTTCCGCGGTACAGCTTTTGTTGCTTCTTTGGCTGATGATTTACCCAATAATCTGGTACTAAAGGCCGATGCGCAGCATTTTATGGCCTTCAGTAAGGGCAGTTCGAAACAAACCTATCCCTCGTCTTTGATGGGCTCTATTGCGCTGATCCGTCAGACCTTATCCGATGCCAATTGGTATCAGGCGGCGACCTCGCGCGAAGTGACTACTGTCAATGGTCAGCCGCTGGAGTTTAATGCCGCTCTGGCGGGTCTGGCGACGATAAAGCAGCAGGGCGTATTGTTCGATACCAGCGATGAGCGCTCTTTGCTGCGGGCCAGCCGCTTATTAGCCGAATTTGATATCAGCAATGCCTTATTGTTGGGCTCGGGTTATGAATACAGCCGGCTGGAGCAGATTAAAGCGACCGGCAAGCCGATACTATTACCGCTCAATTTCCCGGCTGCGCCGGATGTCACGACTGCTGAGCAGCGACTGGACGTCAATCTGGCGGATTTACGGCATTGGGAGCGGGCACCGGCGAACCCGGCAGTACTGGCTCAAGCGGGTGTGCGCTTTGCCTTTACCAGTCATGGTTTAACAAAGAAAGCCGACTTTATCCCCAATCTGCGTAAAGCGGTGCAGCATGGTCTTAGCCAGCAGCAGGCGCTGGCCGCGCTGACCACTGTACCGGCAGATCTATTGGGATTGGGGCAACAATTGGGTAAGGTGGCGCCGGGCTATCAGGCTGATCTGGTGATCAGCCGTGGTGACCTGTTCGCCGAGGGCGAAATTGTCGCAACCTGGCTGCGCGGGCAGGAAAACCGCTTTACGCCGGTGCAGCCGCCGGTTTTTGCCGGCAAGTACCAGTTTAATCTCGACGGTCAAAGCATCGATATCACGATCAGCGGCACAGCACCCAAGCTTGCAGGTGAAGCCGTACTGGGTGAGAAAAAAGCGAAACTGGAGCATCTGCGGGTGCAAGATCAGCGGCTGCAATTTAGTTTGCCGTTAAAAGCCTTAACTGAGCAGGCGATAGTGCTGCAGTTTAATGGTGTTTTAACTGGCGAGCAGTTAAGCGGCTACTGGCTGGATGCCACCGGTAAGCAGCAACCGCTGACACTGCAACGCAGTGCGGTAGAGCCCAAGGCCCCCAAAGCGGCTGCAGAGCCGGCAACGCAAGTCTCCAGACTGACCTATCCAAACCGTGCCTTTGGTCTGAGCGCCTTGCCGGTTGCGGAAAAACTGCATATAAAAAATGCCACTATCTGGACCGCGAGCAGCGCTGGTGTACTGCAAAATACTGACTTGCTGGTCAGTAACGGTAAGTTTGAGAAAATTGGCCAGAATCTGGCAACGCCACGTGGCTACCGTGTCATTGATGCGACCGGACTACATTTAACCCCAGGTATTATCGATGAGCACTCGCATATTGCTACTGAGCAGGGCGTTAACGAAGGTTCGCATGCCAATACTGCTGAAGTGCATCTGGGCGATGTGATTAATCCGGATGATATTAATATCTACCGTGCCCTGGCAGGCGGTGTAACCACGGTACAGGTATTGCACGGTAGTGCTAACCCTATTGGTGGCCGGGCGCAGATTATCAGCTTACGCTGGGGCGCGGATGCCGAGGGCATGAAGTTCCGTAACGCGCCACCGAGCATCAAGTTCGCACTGGGTGAAAACGTGAAACAGTCAAACTGGGGCACGGAATTTAATACCCGTTATCCGCAAAGCCGTATCGGCGTTGAAACCTTTATCCGCGACCAGTTCCAGGCCGCCAAAGAGTATCAGGCCGCCTGGCAGGCTTACAACAAGCTGTCGCGTCGCGAGCAAGGCCGTACCGTGCCGCCGCGGCGTGATTATCAACTGGAAACGCTAGTCGAAATTCTGGAAGGAAAACGCCATATCCATACCCACTCTTATGTTGCCTCAGAAATTCTGATGCTGATGCAAGTTGCCGATGAGATGGGCTTTAAGGTCAATACCTATACCCATATTCTGGAAGGCTATAAGGTGGCCAGTGAGATGCAGGCGCACGGTGCCAGTGTATCAACCTTCGCCGACTGGTGGGGCTTTAAGATGGAAGTGAATGATGCCATCCCAACCAATACCTGTCTGATGCATGAGCAGGGTTTGTTAGTGAGTGTTAACTCTGATGATCCGGGCCTGCTGCGCCGGCTGAATCAGGAAGCGGCCAAGTCGACCATGTACTGCAATATGGATGAGCATGAAGCGTTGAAGATGGTCACTATTAATCCGGCCAAACAGCTGAAGATTGACGACAAAGTCGGGTCTATCGCTGAGGGTATGCAGGCCGACTTTGTGCTGTGGGACCAGCATCCGCTGTCGGTTTACAGTGTGGTACAGCAAACCTGGATTGAAGGCGCTCGCTACTTTGACCGTAATAGCGACTTGGCACAGCGTGAGCAACTGGAAAACGAGCGCCAGCAGCTGATCCAAAAAGTGCTGACCGCCGGTGAATCGGCACGTCAGGGCAGTACCAACAGTTACAAACAGGACGATCCGATCTGGCATTGTGAGGATAACGACGACTGGCTGAAACTGCGTTTTGGTTTTGGCGACCATTTACATAGCCATGGTCATGCCCACGGAGGACAACACTGATGAAACTGATTAAATCCTTACTGGCTGCCGCCTGTGTGCTGGCAGCCGGCAGTGCTGGTGCGGTGAATCCGGTCCCGGGCACGGCACAGACTGAACCCTTGTTACTAAAAAACGCCACTGTGCACTCTGTGGTTGCTGCACCTGCGGTGCAGGATGTGCTGATTCAGGATGGCAAAATTGCTGCCGTCGGTACTAACCTGACGGCACCTGCCAATGCCAGAGTGCAGGATCTTAGCGGCAAGAACCTGTATCCGGGACTGATTGCGCTGATTAATCAACTAGGCTTGATTGAGGTGGAAGCGGTACGGGCTACCCGAGACGATCGGGAAATCAGCGCGACCAATCCGGATCTACGCACGGAAGTGGCCTTTAATGCCGATTCGGTCGTGATCCCAACGATCCGGAGCAATGGTTTTAGTCACAGCCTGATTTACCCGTCCGGCTCGCTGATCAGCGGGCGCTCAGCTCTGATGCAACTGGATGGTTGGAACTGGCAGGACGCTTTGGTGCAGTCCAGTGTTGGCTTGCATGTCAATTGGCCGCGGATGGGGATTCAAACCGGCTGGTGGGTGCGTGACAGTGTCGAGCAGCAGCAAAAACGTCAGGCAGAGCAATTAGCGCAGCTGCAGGATTACTTCAGCGCCGCCCATGCCTATTACCTGGCCGAACAAGCCGGCCTGAATCGTGGCCGGGATTCGCGTTGGCATGCGATGTTAAGCTTCTTCGAAGGCAAATTACCGCTGTTTGTGCATGCTGATGACCCGCGACAAATGCGCCAGGCGATGCTGTTAGCACAGCAGTATGGCGTCAAGTTGGTGATTGTTGGTGGGCGCGATAGCTGGCGCATTGCCGATGAGCTGGCGGCGAATAAGGTCGCTGTGATCTATACCGCGCCCTATGGTTTGCCAACCCGTGGCGATGAAGCCTACGATCAGGCCTTTAGTGCGCCGGGCGTGTTAAAACGGGCCGGGGTGCAATTCGCGCTGTCGCTGGATGGTTTCTGGGATACCCGGAACCTGGTATTCGCTGCCGGTCATGTTACCCGTTATGGTCTGGATCAGGCCGAGGCGCTACGGGCCCTGACGCTGGATGCCGCTGCCATTGCCGGCGTTGCCGACCGTTTAGGGTCGATTGAAGTTGGTAAAAGCGCCAGTCTGGTGGTATCCAGCGGTGATATCTTTGATTATCGCGGCCATCAGGTTGAACAGATGTGGATCGACGGCCGTAGTGTGGATTTAGATAACCGGCACAAGCAACTGCATCGGCGCTATCAACAGCGTTATCAGCAGCCAAGCCAAAGCGCTCAGCCCTGAGACCGGCGCTTAAGTTCTGAGGTGCCGCTCTGGCACCTTTTTTGTTTTTAAATTGTTGATGTAGAAGAGAACAACCCAATGAAAAAACCTATAATGCTGGTGCTGGCTGCCGCTCTTACGCTGCTGGCGTGCGGTAAGCCTGCACCGCTTTCTGAGCCCAAAGCGGACCCGCTTAAAATTGAAAGCCATTTACGTTTTCTGGCCGATGATTTGCTGGAAGGGCGGGATACCGGTAGCCGTGGCCATGAGATTGCCTCGCTCTATATTGCCGAGCAGTTCCGGGCTTTGGGGCTGAAGGGTGCCGCAGCGGATGGCGGATATTACCAGCAGGTGCCACTGCGTAAGGCATTATTGCTGCCTGGTAGTGCCAAGCTGAGTTTTCAGTTTGCTGATAAGACAGAGGAGCTCAGCTATCCGCAGCAATTCTTTACGGGGCCCAGTTTACAGCAAACCTCAGTAGCACTGAGTGCGCCGATGGTGTTTGTTGGCTATGGCCTGGTGTCTGATGCCTTTGCGTTAAATGATTATGCCGGGTTGGATGTTGCAGGTAAGGTGGTGGTGATGCTGGCAGGCCTGCCGGCCAGTCTACCCAGTGAAGAGCGCGCTTACCTTGGCAGTATGAAAACGGAATTTGCCGCTGAGCGCGGTGCCGTCGGTATTTTAACCGTACATACCCCGCAGCAGGAACAAACCCGGCCTTATGCCAATAGTTTGCTGTATTTAAATACGCCCAGTATGACCTGGCTTAATGAAGCCGGCGAACCGGGGCGCGGCTTTGCGCAGTTAAAAGGGAGTGCTTACTTACATCCTGATGCGGCGAAGGCGCTGTTTGCAGCAAGTGGCAAAGTACTGGATGAGATTTTTCAACAACTGGAACAGGATGCCATTCCGCAAGGTTTTGCCCTGAACGGTATTGTTAATCTGCAAAGCGAAAGTAGCCATCAAAGCATTAGCAGTCCTAATGTGTTGGCGCTGCTGCCGGGTTCAGATCCGACGTTAAAACACGAGGTCGTGGTGTTAAGCGCGCACTCAGACCATATTGGTTTGGCTAACGACTTACGTACCAGTGATAAAGTGAATAACGGTGCTATGGATAATGCCGCCGGTACCGCGATTTTACTGGAAACCGCGCGCTTATTTGCCGCCCTGCCTGAGGCGCCGAAGCGTTCAATTTTATTTGCTGCGCTGACCGGCGAAGAGAAGGGCTTACTGGGTGCCGATTACTTTGCCAGGAATCCGCCGCTGGCGATTGAAAAACTGGTTGCGAACGTCAATCTGGATATGCCGGTACTGCTATATCCCTTTGCTGATCTGATTGCTTTTGGTGCCAATCATTCTACGCTGGGTGATGTTGTCGCCAGCGCAGCAGCAAAAGAGGGCATTAAGCTGAGTGCCGATCCGATGCCAGAGCAGGCGATTTTTACCCGCTCTGACCATTTTCGTTTAGTGCAGCAAGGTGTGCCGGCGGTCTTTTTAATGACGGGTTTTACCTCGCAGGATCCGACTCAGGATGGCGGTAAGATCTGGGGCAGTTTCTTTGCCAAGCACTATCATAAGCCCTCAGATGATATTCCGAGTCTGGAACGGGACTACGGCCCGATCCGCTATGATGCCGGCGCGGTCTTTACCAATATTAATTTTAATATTGCGCTGGATGTTGCGAATACCGCTCAGCGGCCGCTGTGGCGGAAACAGAGTTTCTTTACCGGCGTTTTCGGCCGGCCGGATAATTCCGAGCAATAAGCCCTAAACACAAACGGCAGCCTTGGCTGCCGTTTTACTGTTAACTTGCAGGTCCGCTAGCCACCGGCCTGTTTTACCTGATAACCTTTTTGCTGCAGTACAGCCGTAACCTGGTCGCGTTTATCGCCCTGGATCTCTATCACGCCATCTTTTACCGCACCACCACAGGCGCATTTCTTTTTTAGCTCAGAGCAAAGGGCATTCAGTTGCTCTGCACTGCCGGTTATACCACTGATGGTGAGCACAGTTTTGCCGCCACGGCCTTTGGTTTCACGTCTTACCCGCAGCGCACCATCGGCGTAGGCGGTACCCAGGGTTTCTGGCGCTGCCTTGCTGTTAATACGACCACTGGCAGTAGAATAAACCAGATCGCTATCAGCATGGGCTGGCGCTGCAGGCTCCGCGCCTGTGCTGGCGCCAAGTTGAGCTTGCCAGTCGGCAAGCGAGATCTTTTTACTCATCGGAAAATGGCTTGTCAGTTCGAATAGCGCAGAGCTTACTGAGCGCGATGAACAGAGGCAAGTTTTTCTGTGGTCAGCTTGGTTTTTTAGTGGCTTCTGGTAGAATGATGCGCATTATTTTAGAAATCTGGACGGCTATATTTTGAGTAATTCTGTCTCTCTGACCCAGTATCTGCAGTTAAGTGGCTTAACCGAGCTGACAACGCCAGCTTTTGCTGCCGCGGTAGCACAGCAACAGCAGGCCTTGCGGCAGTACCTTGAGCAAGTCTCGGCGCCAACGGTAAATTGGCAGTACCAGGTGCCCGAGCTTGGCGAGGGTGGGGCCTGTTCATTATTTGGCGTGTTGGCAGCCGAGCCTTATGATTTAACCGCTATTTTGGGCGGTCAAACGGCGGCGAATCAACAAGCACTGGCCAGGCTCAGCCAAATTACCGCTTTTTATCAACAGCAGGCCGGCGTGGCCTGGTTTGGTATCTACCAGGCGCGACCCAATCCAGCTGGCGAAGCGGTATTGGTCAAACTCAGCTACTTTGGTGCGCCCTCGCGCGCCGAGTTCCCTCTCACCCCTGAGTTTGCCACCATCAGTAACAACAGCAGTGTTGGCTTAAGCGGCAAAGCGCGGGTGATTAACAGTGTCGCCAGTTATTTACAACAGGGTGGCGAATACTATACGTGTGATCCGAAAGTCCAGGCCGAAGCCTGTTTGCCACTCTATGCGCAATCGGGCAGAATACTGGGCATTGTCGATGCCGAAGATTTTCAAGCAGAGGTATTTGATCAGCGCGCGCTGGCGTTACTGGTGGCGGTGTGTCTGACCATTCCGGACTATTTACCGGCCGTATAAGATGGCCTTTTATTAGCACAATAATCCAGGTAGAACATTATGTTTGCTCAGTTAAAACCCGTTGCCACTGATCCTATTCTGGGTCTGATGGCGGCTTACCGTGAAGACCCGAATCCACTGAAAGTTGACCTAGGTGTTGGGGTATATAAAGACGAGCAGGGCCATACGGCGGTGCTGAAGTGCGTTAAGGAAGCAGAAGCACTGCGCCTGAAACAGGAAGACAGCAAGACCTATATCGGCATGGCCGGTGATCTGGGTTTTAACGCCCATATTGAAAAGCTGGCGTTTGGTAATAGCCATCCGGTGTTGCTGGCAAACCGGGTAACCACAGCGCATACGCCTGGCGGCACAGGTGCGTTGCGGGTGGCGGCCGAGTTTATTAAGCGCGCTAATCCTGATGCCACCATCTGGGTTACCACCCCGACCTGGGCTAACCATATTTCATTGTTTCAGGCGGCGGGTCTAAAAGTTAAAGAGTACGCCTATTACGATTATGATACCAAGGGCCTGAAGACTGAGCAGATGTTCGCTGAACTGGCGCAAGTACCCGCCGGCGATGTGGTACTGGTACATGCCTGCTGCCATAACCCAAGCGGTATGGATCTGAACTTTGAGCAATGGCAGCGTTTTACCGAGCTGGCATTGGAGCGCGGCTTTACGCCGCTGGTTGATATGGCCTATCAGGGCTTTGGTAGCGGCCTGGATGAAGATGCAAAGGGCCTGCGTTATCTGGCGGAACGGGTATCTGAATTGTTGCTGTGTAGCTCCTGTTCGAAGAACTTTGGCTTGTACCGTGAGCGTATCGGTGCCGTGAGTATCGTTTCTGCTGACAGTCAGGTGATGGAGCTGGCTAAAGCGAATCTGCTGAGCGTGGTCCGTTCGATCTATTCTATGCCACCGGCACATGGTGCCATTATCGTTAGCCATATTCTGGACAGTGCGGAATTAACGGCACTCTGGCATCAGGAGCTGGCGGAAATGCGCGATCGGATCAATAACTACCGGCAGTTAATTATCGATAAGTTTGCCGCCGAAGGCATTACGCAGGATTTCAGCTTTATTGCCCGTCAACACGGTATGTTTAGTTTCCTCGGTATTAACAAAGCGCAGATTGATCGCCTAAGAGATGAATTTAGCATTTATATGGTGGGGTCAAGCCGGGTCAGTATTGCCGGGTTAAATCATGCCAATATTGATTACTTCGCCAAAGCCGTGGCGACGGTATTGAAAGGTTAAGATTGCGGCTGACAGGCCCCGGCGAATCTGATGCCGCTGGGGCCTGAAGGCGTACTGCAAAACCGCCTGCTGCTGTAATAAGGCATTATTCCGCCTTAGGCTGGGCCGCTGTGTTAGCCGTTTCTGCGCTAACGGTCTGTTCTGCCTGTTGCTCGGTGTTTTGGCTTAGTTTCATTTGTTCAGCGACCAGACGCACGCTATTTTCCAGCGCCTGTTTGGTTTGCACCTTGATCGATTCGCGCACCTCTACCAGTTGACGGTTAAGCAGGTCGCTGGTCATTTCACTCAGGTTATTCAGGCTGTTGGCGCTGGCAGGTGCCGCTAAGGTTAAACCCAGTACAGAGGCCATCATCAATTTAGTTACAGTTTTCATATTTCTCTCGCTTAGTTAAGGGTTAGTGGTTTACTACGACCTAACTATTACAAGCGATATGCCAACTTTGCATTTTAATTAAGTTTATGAAAGTAAAGGGTTTTATGTGGTGGTGAAAATGGCTGTTACCTCTGGCAACGGTCTGAATACTAAAATATCGTTATTTTGGCTAATTTTTAGCCTTTTTATTGGCGAGGAGCGACCATCGTTGTTTCAGCGATCGGGTGACAGGTATTCGTTATCATAAAAGGTTCTGAGCCAGTGTGGCCGGTATACCGCCATCAGGGTGATGGCCATGCCATTCAGTAAGGCTTCACCAAACCAGAGCAGTAGCGCCAGCTGGGTATAGTTGTGGTAGATGGTATGCCAGCTATAGTCTTGCTGCAGGTAATGCCAGAGCGAGGTAAGCAGGATCTTCAGGCTGATGGTCAGGGCGGCACTGAGAAAACCGGCGACAAAGATATAAATAAAGAGGTGCCGGCTTAGATAGTGATACGACCAGGCAAAGATGGCATAGCTGAATAAGCCCGGCAGAATGAAGGTGGTCAGCGCAAAGACGCCGCCATCGGCCCAATCGACAATACCAAAGGCCAGCAATAATAGCAGCGGCAGGCAACAGATCCAGATCGCAATACGCCAGCCATGACACAACACCAGGGTGGTGATGCCCAGAAAAAACAATTCCAGACCTGATTCAATACCGGCACGGACTGACCACAGCAAGGTGAGGGCGACAGCAGAGCCAAACACCAGCGGCTGGTATCCCGGGACCTGCAACAAACGTGGCAGTAGCTCTTTTGGGTAAAAGCGCAGCAACAAAGCAATAAATACGAGCCAGCTAACAAGTTGCAAAGACGTCATAACAGCACGGGATCAGATTGAGGCTATGACATTGTAGCGGCAGCGACAGCCTGCTGCCAAGCTGTCGGTAGCTGATAACCAGCGTGCTATTTTAACAGGGCTTTTGCCAGTTGCAGATAATAGGCGCCATTATCTTTAACCCGCTGATAGTCCATTGTTTCTGAGCCCTGATGTACTTCTTCCAGTACTTCTTTAATCTCATCCGAAGCGGCGGGTAATTTGGCCAGCGCATTTTCCAGTGTGTAGGTTAGCTGATGAATTTCGGTCATGCTGGTTGGATTGAGCTCGCCAGCGAGTAAGGCTGCCAGCTTGCTATTCTGCTCTTGCAGCACACTCAGCGCTTGTTGCGCAGAACTGATTTCCGCGCCTTTAAAATGCGCCGGGCGCTCAGAGGCCTGAGCAGTCAAACTTAGGGTTGCCAGTAAGGTCGCGATAAGCAGGCTTTTCATTATGAACTCCTTATTTGATAATGATTATCAATTACTATACGCCTTTTTTTGCAATTGGCAAGGGCCGCAGTGCCAAAAGGCGTCCATGCCGGGCGCAAATAAAAACGCCTGCAAGCGCAGGCGTCAAAGAAAGGGCGGTGGTTAGATCCGCTTGTATTTAATCCGGTGTGGCTCTAATGCCGCCGCGCCGTAGGTTTGCTTCAGCCAGGCTTCATAATCCGAGTAGTTACCTTCGAAGAAGTTCACCTTACCCTCATCGCGGTAATCCAGAATGTGGGTGGCGATACGGTCGAGGAACCAACGGTCATGCGAGATCACCATGGCACAGCCCGGGAAATCCAGCAGCGCGTTTTCCAGCGCCCGCAGCGTTTCCACGTCCAGATCGTTGGTCGGTTCGTCCAGCAGCAGCATATTGCCGCCGGCTTTGAGTAGCGCCGCTAAATGCACCCGGTTACGTTCACCGCCGGATAACTCACCGATAAACTTCTGCTGGTCATTGCCTTTAAAGTTAAAGCGACCGACATAAGCCCGGCTTGGGATCTGGAAGTTACCGATTTGCAGCATATCCTGACCGTTGGAAATTTCCTGCCAGACCGTGTTTTTCGGGTTCATCTTATCGCGGAACTGATCGACACTGGCGATCTGTACCGTTTCACCCACTTCAATCTTGCCGCCATCTGCTTGTTCGGTGCCGGTGATCATTTTAAACAACGTCGATTTACCGGCACCGTTCGGACCGATAATACCGACGATTGCGCCTTTCGGAATACTAAAGCTTAAATCATCAATCAGCACCCGATCGCCAAAGGTTTTACGCAAATGACTGACTTCCAGCACCTTATCACCCAGGCGCGGCCCAGGCGGAATAAACAGCTCATTGGTTTCGTTACGCTTTTGAAATTCCTGGCTTTGCAGCTCTTCAAAGCGGGCCATCCGTGCCTTGCTTTTGGCATGGCGGCCTTTCGGGTTAGTGCGTACCCACTCCAATTCCTGCTTAATAGAGCGCTGGCGGGCATTCTCGGACTTCTCTTCCTGCGCCAGGCGAGCTTCCTTTTGTTCCAGCCAGCTGGAGTAGTTACCTTGCCATGGAATACCTTCACCGCGGTCCAGCTCTAAAATCCAACCGGCGACGTTATCGAGGAAGTAACGGTCGTGGGTAATGGCCACAACAGTGCCAGGGTAGTCGTGCAGGAAGCGCTCTAACCAGGCAACGGATTCAGCATCCAGGTGGTTAGTTGGCTCGTCCAGTAACAGCATGTCCGGGCGTTCCAGTACCAGCCGGCAAATTGCGACCCGGCGGCGTTCACCACCCGACAGATGTTCGATTTTGGCATCCCAGGGCGGCAAACGCAGTGAATCTGCGGCGCGCTCCAGCGTATTCTCCAGGTTGTGGCCATCTTTAGCCTGAATTAAGGCTTCGAGTTCACCTTGCTCACGGGCCAGCGCATCGAAGTCGGCATTTTCATCGGCGTAAGCGGCATAGACTTCGTCCAGGCGGGCAAAGGCTTGCTTCACATCTGCGACCGCTTCTTCAACGATTTCTTTTACGGTTTTATTCAGATCCAGCTCCGGCTCTTGCGGCAGGTAACCAATTTTGGTGCCGCTAAGTGCCCGGGCTTCGCCTTCAAATTCTTTATCTACGCCGGCCATAATGCGTAACAGCGTGGATTTACCTGAGCCGTTTAAACCTAAGACGCCAATTTTCGCGCCGGGGAAAAACGACAGGGAGATATCTTTTAAGATGGTTCGTTTCGGGGGTACAACTTTCGATACCCGATACATTGAAAAAATATATTGCGCCATGGTTTCAATTACCGTTCAGATGGATTGATACATCGGGCTGATTGTACGTCATTTTCATGCCAGGGGGTAGGCAAGGGGCAGTACTGCTAATAAAGTTGGCTTTTCGTTGCCGATCTCTGCTTTAATAGCAGGGTGATTTTCATTTAAAGCAGGTTAGGTATGTCTGAGTTTGCACATGATCCAAGTTTTCAGCGTTTTGTCGAGGAAGCTAAAACAGAAGGGGTAGTCTGGACCCTGGCCGATGGTGAAGATTTACTGGTAGTGGAATCGGTAGAATTTGAAGAAACTGACGTGATGCCGTTCTGGTCTAATAAAGCGGATGCCCAGGCGCACTGCTCAGACGAATGGGAAAACTACAAGCCCGAAGCCATCCCGCTGGATGTGTTTTGTGAAGGTTGGTTAAAAGAAATGTACGACGACGGTGTGTTGATTGGGACTAACTGGGATGAGTCGTTAAATGGCCCTGAAGTTGAGCCGCGTGAGCTGCTGGAAGCCTTAGCCCGCGTGCAGTAAGCCTGTCGGTTAGCCTACCCAAGCCCGGCTTTGCTGGGCTTTCGTGTTTTATGGGTGTAAAATAGCAGTTATTGTGCAATAGCCACTAAACTGGATGCCGGGTTAGGGCGTAGAAGCTGCATCAGAGTCAGGTTTTGGAAAAAAGTATGTTAACTGAAGAAGCAATGTTAGTGCGTAGCGCCCTGGAAGCCAGAGGTCTGGAAACCCCTATGCGCGATAACGGCTTATCCCGCGATCAGAAGTATCAAAAAATCAGTCAGCTGATGACCGAGATTGTTGAGACGCTGGGATTGGATTTAACCGACGACAGTTTAAGTGAGACACCACACCGTATCGCCAAGATGTACGTTGATGAGGTATTTAGCGGTCTGGCCTATAGCAACTTCCCGAAAATCGCCCTGATTGAAAATAAGATGCAAGTCAGTGAAATGGTAAAAGTTAAAGATATCAGCTTTACCAGTACCTGTGAGCATCATTTTGTTACCATCGATGGCAGCGCGACTGTGGCTTATATTCCTGGCAAAAAAATTATTGGTTTATCAAAAATTAACCGTATCGTACGCTTTTTTGCGCAGCGGCCACAGGTGCAGGAGCGTTTGACACAACAGGTACTAATTGCACTGCAGGCCTTGCTGGAAACCGAAAATGTGGCGGTGACCATGGATGCGGTGCATTATTGCGTCAAGTCGCGTGGGGTAATGGACGTTAATTCTAAAACGCAAACCACAGCGCTGGGTGGCATCTTTAAAGAAGACGCCCGCACCCGGGCAGAGTTTTTAGCGCGCTGATTGAGGGCAGACACTGCAGATCGCTAGTCAGGTCTGCAGTTGTTGTTGAATAAAGGCTCTTGCCTGTTCTGCCGGCAATGGCTTACCGTAGTGATATCCCTGAATTGCCTGACAGCCTAATTGTTGCAGTAAGGCTTGTTGTGCTGCGGTCTCTACCCCTTCGGCAATGGTGTCCAATTCCAGGCTATGTGCCATACTGATAATGGCCTGCACTATGGCCCTGTCATCGGCATCACTCAGTAAATCCCGCACAAACGACTGGTCAATTTTCAGTTTATGCAGCGCAAAGCGCTTTAGATAGCTCAGCGAAGAATAACCGGTGCCAAAATCATCTACCGCGATCCGCAAGCCGCGTTGCCGGAAGGCATCCAACAAGCTGGCAGCATGAGCCGGATCTTCGACCATGGCACTTTCGGTAATTTCCAACTCCAGCATCTCTGCGGGCAACTGCGAGGCGTGCAGCAGACTATCAATTAACGTCAGCAGGCCAGGTTGTCGAAATTGGATGGGGGACAGGTTGATGGCTACCGTTAATGGCGCCGGCGTAAGCTGTTGCCAAGAGGCCCGCTCTGCTAATGCGGTTTTTAGTACCCACTCACCCAGCGGGATCACCAGGCCGCTGCGTTCAGCCAGCGGAATAAATTCGCCGGGGGAAATAAAGCCTAATTCCGGATGCTGCCAACGCAACAGCGCCTCAAAGCCAGTTAGCTTTTGTTGCTGCAGCGAATATTGTGGCTGATAAACCAGGCTTAGCTCGTTATTTTCAATGGCCCGGCGCAGGGCATTTTCCAGTAGCAGATGGCGGGCATGGTAGCGCTGCATCTCACTGGTAAAGAAACAGTATGTATTACGGCCATTCTCTTTGGCGCGATACATAGCGATATCGGCGTGCCGGTACAGCTCATGGAAACTTTGGCCGTCCTGAGGGAACACCGCTATCCCAATCGATGCAGATAGCACCAGCTCATGACCGCTGACCTGATAAGGCGTAAGCATTAGCGGTAGGATCCGCTCAGCTAATTCTGCAGCCATTTCCGCATTGGTATTGGGCCTTAATAACACAAATTCGTCACTGCTGAGTCGGCAAAGGGTATCTTCTGGTCGGCATAAGGAAGTTAAACGCCGGGCGATTTGGATCAGTAGCTGATCGCCAGTCTGATGGCCCAGCGAGTCATTGATCTGTTTAAAGCGATCAACATCAATAAAGAGCATCGCCAGTTGCTGTTGCTGGTCTTTGGCAACGGCCAGTGCTTGCTCAGTGCGGTCCAGCAATAACGCCCGATTGGGTAGTTCAGTTAGCGCGTCATATTGGGCCAGAAAACGGATTTGTGCTTCATCTTCTTTATACTGGCTGATATCGCGGAATAGACCGACGTAGTAGATTTCACCAGGCTCAGGCCCTTCAATTTTGCTGATCGATAACCATTCCGGATACAGACTACCATCTTTCCGCTTATTCCAGATCTCACCTTTCCAGACGCCATGTTCAGCAATAGCATGCCACATTTGCTGATAAAAGTTTTTATCATGCTTACCTGAGGATAGGAGTCGTGGATCTTTACCGATCACCTCCTCTGCCTGATAGCCGCTGATACTACAAAAGGCCTGATTTACCATCACGACCTGTTGCTGAGCATTGGTGATAAGTAACCCCTCTGAACTTTGCTCAAACAGCCGGGCTAATAGCTGTAGTTTTAATTCTGATTCTTTACGGTCGCTAATATCAATATGGGTGCCGACAGTCAGCTTTTTACCCTGCTCTGTGACAATGCTGCGACCGCGGGATAATATCCATACCCAGTGGCCATGCTTATGGCACATCCGGAAATGATTTTCATAGAGCCCGCTCTGCTCTGATGCCTGATACTGCTCAAATACGGCTTTGGCTTTGTCGCGATCTGCCGGATGCAGTAATTCAGCCCAGAGCTGTTGCAGGTTGTGTTCGGTATAAGCGGCAAAGTCCGATGCCTGATAACCAAGCATCGAAAAGTATTCCGGGCTACAGTTGAGTTGCTGATGCTCAGGGTCATATTCCCAACTGCCGGTATTGCTGGCGACAATAAAACTGCGGTGACGGGCCAGCTGCGTTTGCAAATCTGCGGTACGCTCGTTAACCAGTTGGCGTAGCTCCTTTTTGCGCACTAAATTGTGCATTAACAGGTAACTTAAACTGACTAACAACAGATTGAAGATTACCGCCAGCGCAACTTGCCATATTTGCACTGTACTGAACTGGCTGGTCGGTGTGGCCAGCTGTAAGCGCCAGTTAACGGTACCCGTTTGGATCTGTGCTTCCGCTGTCGGCTGAAATGCATTGCTATTGCTTGATAAAATCAGCGTCGGCTGTTCGGTCTGATCCAGCCAGAGCTGATAGTGAATGCCCTGAGTAGGGAGCTGCGCCATCCGCTGCAGGCTGGCGAGTTCGTCCAGTTTAAAGGTGACATTAACAAAGCCCCAAAACCGCTGTTCGCCATCAGCCTGCGGCAGTGTTACCGGTAAGCGGCCAATAATGCCGACACCACCTTGCCTCAGCTGGTAGGGGCCACTGAGATAAACCAGACTTTGATTCAAACTGCGTTTGGCAGCTTCGGCCTGTAGCGGATCTTTAAACACATCAAAGCCAAGTAATGCCTGGTTTGGTTCAGCCGGATAGGCCGCCCGGATCACGCCTTCTGGTGCGACAGATATGGCGGTGAGAAAAGGATAATAGGGGTAGATAGATTGGGCGAAGACTGGAAACTCACTAAGATCACCTTGCCGTAATCTAAGCCATGCCGCTACAGCATAGGCTGCTGTCGTCGTACGGACCAGTTCTTGCTGGATAGCTCCTGCGTAGGATTGAGCCTGATCATTTAGCCGCAACTGCTGTTGCAGCTGTCGTTGCTCGGCAAGATAATGCAGCAAGCTGATGCTCAGTGAACCGCTGCAAATTAACACCAACAAGGGGAGCAGAGTCGTAAGTCTGAATGAGCGGAAGCTGAGCACTGGCGCTGGCCTGTTAATTTCTGGTCGAGATACCTGATAAATATATTAGCATTATCTGGCACTTATCGATAGCAATCGCTGTTAATCTTCCAATAACTCCCAATCATCAATTAGCTCACGCAGTCGTTTCTGTTCCAGCAGTTCATCAATCCGGCGCCGCGCCTGATATTTTTGCCGGGCTTTAGTGTCTTTCACACCGCTTGGCTCAATCAGTTCAGCGTCTTCATTAAATTCTTCAAATTCAGTTGGCTGTATTGTCGTCATCGCGTGATACCTCTTTCGCTATTGCTTATTTAGCGCCAAACTGGCGCCAGTAACAGTGAAAATTTTTTTCCGGTTCGATAAAGATTTTTGGTGAAAAGGATCACGGATCAAAAGCGATCTAAGCTAAGCTTAGAGCCGTAGAGACTGTCCGTAATAATAAAATTTGGAGAGCAGCATGAAAGTTTTGGCATTCGGCTTAGGTTTAATCACCTTAAGTCTGTTACCTGCGACCGCTGAGGCGGCGCAGTGTGGTGATATTCTCGGCCATTCAGTCCAGCAGTTAAAAACCCGGGAAACCGTTGATCTGTGTGAGCAATTTCAGGGCAAAACCTTACTGGTCGTCAACACAGCCAGCAAGTGTGGTTTTACGCCGCAGTTTGAAGCACTGGAGCAGCTGTACCAGCGTTATAAAGAGCAGGGACTGGTGGTGTTAGGTTTTCCATCCAACGATTTTCGGCAAGAACACAGTGACGAAGAAAAGACTGCCGAAGTCTGTTATCTGACTTATGGTGTAGAGTTTCCGATGTTTTCTACTACCAGTGTGCGTGGTGATAAGGCTAATCCGGTATTCAAAGCGCTGATTGCCAAAACGGGTGAAGCTCCGTCCTGGAATTTTAACAAATATCTGGTCAGCAAAGACGAGCAGAAAGTGCTGCATTTTGGCAGCCGGGTGAATCCAACGGATCCGAAATTTATCGCGGAACTGGAACAGCTGCTACAAGCCGAATAGCTAAATAGCGGCCTGACTCGCTTCAAAGCCGCTATCAATGGCCGCCGGTGTCGCACTGGCGGCATTGCGGGCTAATTCATCACAGCGTTCGTTTTCCGGATGACCATTGTGACCCTTTACCCAGTGCCAGCTTATCTGATGCCCCTGACAGGCTGCATCCAGGCGTTGCCATAAGTCCTGATTTTTCACCGCTTGCTTCTGACTGGTTTTCCAGTTATTGCGTTTCCAGCCTGCCAGCCACTGGGTGATACCCAACCTGACATATTGGCTATCGGTAGTTAAATCGACGCGGCAAGGACTTTTTAATGCTTCAAGGCCGACGATTGCGGCCAGCAGTTCCATCCGGTTGTTGGTCGTCAGTCGAAAGCCTGCACTCAGCTCTTTGCGATGTTGCTGGTAGCACAGAATGGTACCATAGCCGCCGGGTCCGGGATTGCCGAGACAGGATCCATCGGTATAGATTGCAACACTTTTCTGCATTTGGCCTTTCCTAAGCTGAAAACGGCGTATAATCTAGCGTAAATCCAGTGAAAAAGCGAAACAGTAGATGGCAAAGCGACAAATTATTCTCGACACTGAAACCACCGGCATCAGCCCAAAAGAAGGCCACCGTATTATTGAGATCGGTTGCGTCGAGCTAGTAAACCGCCGTTTCACCGGTAACAATTTCCATGTATATATCAATCCGGAGCGGGAAATTGATGCTGAGGCGATAGCGGTACACGGTATCACCAATGAGCGTCTGGCTGCTGAGCCGAAGTTCCGGGAAATAGCGCAGAGTTTTTACCAGTACATTCAGGGTGCCGAGTTAGTGATCCACAATGCGGCCTTCGACGTCGGCTTTATTGATCATGAATTTGCTTTGCTCCGGCCGGCGCTGCCGCCGGTCGCCCAGTATTGCACTATCGTTGATACCTTGCTGTTAGCTCGTGAACTGCACCCGGGGCAAAAAAATAATCTGGATGCGCTTTGCAGACGCTACGATATTAATAACAGCCATCGGACCTTGCACGGCGCTTTATTGGATGCGGAAATTCTGGCAGATGTGTATCTGCTGATGACCGGTGGTCAGGTCAGCCTTAATCTGGCGGCCGAAGAGCAAGCCGAACAGCTCGAGCAACAAAGTCCACTGCATATTCAGCGCCAGGGGCGTTTAAAGGTGATCCGGGCGTCAGAGTCGGAAGTCGCTGCACATGAGAGCCGTTTGGATTTGGTGCAGAAAAAAGGGGGAACCTGCCTGTGGCGCGTCTAGTACTGTGTCTATTTTTATCTTTACTGCTGCCGGTTCAGGCTCAGGACGATACCGCGCCAAAACGGGATGAACCTGGTCTGACGATATTAGAGCAACTGCCAACCCGTAATCAGATCCCGCTGCTTGATAACCGCTTTCGGATTGATGATGGTGTCAAGAGCATTACATTAGTATTTTTCCGTCGCCCGGGCACCGCGTCTATCGTATTAGTGCGTCCTGACGGCAGTAAAGTCTTCTACAATACAGCGAAAGATCACAATATGCGCTGGCATGATGCAGCCAGTTACGATTTGATTGAAATCAACGAGCCGATGCCAGGCCCCTGGCAGGCAGTAGGGCGGATTTTGCCAGAAAGCCGGGTACTGGTCCTCACTGATATTGAATTGGACGTTGACCCTCTTCCCAGCGCCTTAATGGTGGGTGAAACCTTTAAATTGACCGCCCGGTTGATGGACGGCGACCAGTTAGTGAATGCCAGGGATTTTCGTGAAATCCTGACCATGCAGGTGTTATTTGTCAGCACCAATAATCCGGATATGGAGAACTATGGCCGTGGCCTGGCGGAGGTTGCGACCTTTCGTGATGATGGTCGTGGTTATGATGCCAGTGCGCGGGACGGTATTTTTACCGGTGAGGTTAATCTTAACTTCGGTGCCGGGGAATGGATCCCGCGTTTTATTGTCCGCACGCCACTATATAGCCGTGAGTTGGAGCAAGCCCCGGTGCGGGTGGCGCCAGCTCCGGTGGCAATCGAGTTTGTTAATTCCCGGGAGATGACACAACCGCATCTGCTGCGACTGACCAAAACCTCTGAACTGGTCGATGCGGATACATTGTTGTTTCAGGGGCTGATCCGTTATCCGGACGGTGACAGTTTTCAGTTTGCAATAACCGAGCCTGAGCAGGCGCGGGAGGTCACAGTAGAAAATCGTGGTCATGGTAGCTATCTGTTGAATCTGTCGGTATTTGGTAATATGCAGGACGGTCGTGAATTTGTGCTTAATCTGCCGGAAGAGCGGTTTTTGGTTATGCAGCAGGCTCAGGAAGCACTGGCAATTGAGCCTGTAACTGAGACGCCGGTCAACCAGGCTGCTGATACTCCTCCCGCCGCGCCAGAAGCTGGCTTTCCCTGGTTATTGGTAATTCTGTCAAATCTGATTATTGTTACCCTGGGGGGCGTATTGTTCTGGTTGGTGATGACTGGTAAGGGGTTGAACGCACTGTTGTTCTGGCGCAAAGCCAAGCCAGAACCTCCGGTCGCGGCGAAGAAAACCACGGCAACTACCAGTAAGCCGCCACAAAAAGACGATATTCTGGACCTTTCTTTACCGGATGATTAAGGAATAGGCAAAAGCGACAAAAAAGATGTTGACGGCTTTGGGGCATATCCGTATCATTCCCGCCGCACCAGACGATACCCATCTGATAGTTTGGTGCACTGCGCGGAGCGGTAGTTCAGTCGGTTAGAATACCGGCCTGTCACGCCGGGGGTCGCGGGTTCGAGTCCCGTCCGCTCC
>OGCL01000231.1_pt1 | contig 64025 bp, 49 predicted proteins | sample 1570041 | NCBI WGS metagenome assembly OGCL01 (sample SAMN06266162, study PRJEB24511) | hot springs metagenome | isolation source: Hot spring water | place: South Africa: Limpopo | collected 2015-06-22
AACATGCCGTCCTGTACATCGACCCGTCCGCGCATCGCTGTCCCCCCTCACGCCAAAGATTCGTTCCACGCTTCGATTCAGCCGGCGCAGAATCGTTCCAGGGTTTTGCATCAGGCTGCTAACCTTCAGGTTATGCCGGAGCTACATATCAAGCAGATAGGCGAGGGAGCGAAGACGAAGTTTTGGCGAAGGCTCACATCGGCGAAGCCGATGTGAAGCGAAGCGGCCGCAGCCAACACCGCGCAACGCAGCGATTCGCCCGCACCGAAGGTCATTCAGCGTTTCCCTACGCGTCCCCAGCCCGTCACGGCGCGACCGAAACCCGGTTGCCTCCCGTTCGCTTTGCGCGATACATCTGCAAATCGGCTTGCTCCAGAAGCTCCGCCCGCGAAACGTGCGGATAACAGGCGATACCCGCGCTGAAGCTCACGCTCAGTCCCTCAGCGATTTGATGCCAGTCGAGATTGGCGACCGCGAGCCGCATGTTCTCGACGAGCGTCAGAGCATGGGTCGCATTCACCCCTTCCAGGACGATCACGAATTCTTCCCCGCCAGGCCGCGCAACCAGATCGCCTGGCCGAGCCCGTTCGACCAACGTCTCGGCTACTCTCTGGAGGACCTTGTCACCGATCACGTGCCCGAAACGATCGTTGATCTGCTTGAAGCGGTCGAGATCAATCATGATGACAGAGACATCCAGCCTACGTATGGCCGCGCGGTCCAGCGCACGCTCCAGATAGTCATCCAACGCGCGCCGGTTGGCGAGCCCGGTGAGCGGATCCTGGAAGGCCAGTCGAGTCATGGCCTCGGCGCGACGGGCGCACTCCTGGGCAGCACGAGACTCCCCGTCGAGCACCTCACGCTGCTTCTCACTCGCCTCCACATGCGTCATGGCGAACTCCGAGCGAGCGAGCAGCTGCCGTCGTGCGCGTGCCAGTTCCAAAACGCGCGTACGTTCAAGTGCGGCCATGGAAGCGTGCAGGTCGCCGAGCTGACGGTGGGCCCGATACATCGCGCGCTCCACGAGGATGGATGTTGTCTCGACCGGGAAAAGTAGCAGAGCCCTCCTCGCCTCATTCAGCCAACGTAGTGCACTCTCGGCGTCGTTCTTGGCCAGCGCAAGTTCTCCGCGAACGTAGCAGATCCGCACCATCGAGCACTCGTAGCGTCCGGCCCGCGCCAGGCGATCAGCACCGTTCAGCGCATTCTGCGACGCCTCGAGGGCGCCGCGATGCAAATGCACCTCGCCGATATTCGTCAGGATAAGCGCCTCGAGGTAGGGGTCACAGCCTCCCTCGAGCAAAGTGACCACCTCCTCGATGAATTCGAATGCTTCGTCAAGCAGTCCGTTCGCCTGAGCTGTCTCTCCCGACTCCCGCAGAAGATCAAACTGGCTAAGCAGGACAGCCACAAGGTTGTTCAGGGCGACGAGCAAGGTTTCGCGCTCATCGAGCTTGCACGCCAGGGAAGCCGCCTCGCGCAGCAGGCGGGCAGCCTGCCAGGAATCGCCGGAGCGGTCGAAAGCCACCCCGAGGAGACTCAGCGCCGACGGTCGTTCCTCTTCCAACCCGCGCGACTGAACGTGCTCGTAGAGCTCGGTCGCGAGCGCCAACGCCTCGTTGAAATGACCGATGTCGGCTGCGCTCAGGGCCGACCAGCGTAGACATTGCCGATAGGCAAGGGCCATGGCCCCGTCAGCAAAGGGTCGGACTGCGGCAAGGACGGCGCCCGATACGGCATGTGCCTCAACCAATTGCCCACTCCGATGTAGCGCATATAGCAGCGCGTGTCCGCTGGCCGCCTGCTCGAGTTGGGGCATCGACTGCGCCAGTTGCCAGGCCACTCGCGCGTGACGAAGGGCTTCATGGAGATCGCGCTGGGCCGCGTGCGCTTGTTCGAGCGGCCGGCGAACGGCGTCGACCAAGGCGGGCGGCAACGGGGCGATGGTCAGCACGTCAGGCGAACTCCGCAATGGCTGCCTGGCGGCCTGCGAGCACCTCACGCGCACGCGCGACATCGGACCGCATCGCGTCCAGCATGGCAGCGATCGAATGGAATCGAATCTCGGGACGCAAAAACTCCACGAACTCGACGACGACACGTCGACCGTACAGGTCACCGCTGAAATCGAGCAGATGAACTTCGAGTAGAGGTCGTCCACCGTCGGCAACTGTCGGCCGCACGCCCACGCTGGCAGCGCCAGGGAGCGGCTCGCGTCCGGTCACTTCGATCCCGTGAACGCGGACGGCAAACACCCCAGACAAGGGCAGAGGCGACCACAGAGCGATGTTGAGGGTGGGAAACCCGAGCGTGCGCCCCAGCTTCTGGCCATGGATCACCTTGCCTGAGATCCGGTACGGCCGGCCGAGCACCGCGGCTGCAAGGGCGCAGTCACCCTTCGCCAACGCATCGCGTACCAGCGACGAGGAGAAGCGCGCCTTGGGCGCGCCGACCGCAGGCAGCACTTGGCATTCGACGTTGAACTGTGCAGCCCATCGGCGGAGGGAGGCAATATCGCCGCTACGCTTGTGGCCGTAGCGGAAATCCTCCCCGACGATCAGCCATCGAACGCCGAGCGCTTCCCGGAGCACCGTGTCGCAGAACGCATCCGGAGTCATCTGCGCAATCGTGTTGTCGAAGCGGATCGCATGAATGTGTTCAATCCCGAGCGACCACAGGCACGAGAGCTTGTCACGCAGCCGCTGCAGGCGGATCGGCGCAGCCGCCCCTCGCTCACGCGCAAACCATGCCGCCGGAGAAGGCTCGAAGGTCACGACGGTCGGGACCCAGCCGCGTTCCCGCGCCGTCCGCACCGTGCAATCGATCAACGCCTGATGCCCGCGATGCACGCCATCGAAATTGCCAATCGCAAGCGCGCGATGGGCTGGCATTCGAGCGGGCGATACAAGGTCACGAAAGAACTGGCGCGCAATTGAAGACACGTGCAATACGTCGATGACAGAACCGTTAAATCAGCGGAATTCTAGGAAGAATAAGTCAGGAAAAGTAGGCGCAGAAAGGCCTTCGATCTACGCCAAGCCCGCGTCCAGCAAGCGGTCCCGCCAAACGTCATATATCGCAAGACGAATCTGATTTTGTGGCTGCTCGCCATGGAATGCGGCGGCATACGTGCGGAGCTGGTCGCCGTAAATCGCGGGCAGAGCACTCGCGATCCGATCGGCCTCTTCGTCGCCGGACGCGCGACGCGGGTCGGCCGCAAACTTGAAGTCGACGATCCAGCGTTCGCCGCTGGTCGTCATGAAAGTGAGATCGATCCTGCGCCGACAGCCAGCGACCAGCACATCCAGTTCTTGCGCCAACGCTTGGTGGCCACTGTCGAACAAAAAGCGAATGGCGTCGCTCGAGGCGACAAGTTGCTCCAGGTGCCTGATCAAACGGTCAGCGGCAACATCGAGGCGGTCTCCGCGCATGCCTTCGCTTCGCAGCAGCGAAATCACCGCCTCGCGCCGCAGGCGCACCTGATCGCGCCAAAGCGCCGCAGGAACGCGGACAAGGGACCGGCCGAGGGTTTCGAGCAGCCTGTGCCCGACGGTGCCGACGATGGTCTCTTCGTTCACCCGATCTGGCGGGGCGGCTGTCGACGCTGACCGGGTTTCGGCGCGACTGCTTGCATCAGGTGCGGGCAGCCCTTGATCCGGCAGCGATGCAAGCCTCGGCCGTAGCAGGGAGCATTGCGTGAGCCAGCGCTGCCCTGCCGTCCCCTGATCGGTCTGCCGATCAGCAGCCGCAATCCCGGTTGGCTCGCTGTCGGGCCATGACAGAAGTGCCGCCAGCGATCCCTCCCGAGGGCGTCCGTCGTCCGCCCGCGACAAGTAGAGCCGTTCACGTGCGCGGGTCACGGCTACGTAGAGTAGACGAGCGCGTTCGGCAGCGTGCGCACGGCGCTCGAGTTCGCGGACGAACCGAAACATCGAGCCCGGCTGCTGCCGCCCTTCACGCGCCGCAGCCAGCAGCTGCGGCTGCCGGGAGTGGCCGACGGTCGGCCGAATCATGGTCCAAACGACTTGCTGGTATCCCTGCTCGTGCGTCACGCTGTCGAGGCCAACCAAAAAAACGTGGTCCCATTCCAGTCCCTTGGCCTTGTGCATGGTCAAGATTTCAACCGGCTTGCGCTCCGCGACCCGACGCGTTACGACGGACTGCCGGACCGCGTCGAGCCTGCGACCGAGCGTCCCGGCATTGGGCGCCAAACCGCGTTCGGTCGAGGCCTCGAGCAGCGCGAGAAAGTGTTCGGCCTCCTGCCGCTGACCGGGATCGGCCACCAGTGAAAGGCCACCGCAGTCGACCAGGACGTTCCACACGCGCTCGGCCAAAGGCAGGCGATCGACCGCATCGCGCGCCGCGTCCAGAGCACGCAGAGCGCGTTCGAGGCGACTTCGCTCATCCTCCGGCAGTCCCTGCAACGCGCCTCCGCGATCGCCTCCGGTGAGAAACCTCCCCTGCTCAGGGAGAACGGTCGCGATCGTTGCAAGTTTCAGACCGACCATCGGCGAGCGCAGCCACGTTGCGAATGCCATGCAATCGAACGGCCGCGCCAGCAGATCGGCGACAGCGCGAAGTTCTCGCACGATCGGCCTGCCACCGAGACGCGCAAACTCGATCGCCGTGAACGGAACCGACGCAGCGCTCAGAGACTGGATCACGGCAGCGGCATCCTCACGGCGGCGCACGATCACGGCAATCGAGGTCTCTGGATCTCGTGCTTGCGTCTCCGTGATTCGATCAACGACCCATTGCGCTTCCGCCTCAGCGCTCGGAAACGCCGCAGCGGTCACGCAGGCATCAGGATCGGACGAGCGCACCGCGTGAGCGCGTACGAAAGGCACGACCTCTGCCTTCGTCGCGGAAGCGGCGGCAGTACCGAAACTCCTGGGAAGTTCGGCATTGACCCATTCGATCAACTTTGGCCTCGCGCGGAAATTGGCTGTCAGTGTGATCGGCTCGAGCCGATGTCCGGCAATGCCGTGCGCCTGTGCTGTCAGAAAGATTCCTACGTCGGCATCACGAAAGGCATAGATCGACTGCATCGGGTCGCCGACGGCAAACAACGTCCGCCCATCACCCTGGCTCCACTGTGCGACCAGCAATTCGAGCAGCCGCGCCTGCGCCGGATTGGTGTCCTGAAACTCGTCGACCAGGATGTGCTGAATCCGTGCGTCAAGCCGCTCGGCGACGGCGGCAGCATCCTCACGCAGGGCTCGTTCCGCTGCGAGGGCCACGCCAGCGAAGTCGGTGACGCCGCGAGCCGCCAAGCTGACCTGCAGCGAGGCAAATGCAAGCGCCAAAAGTTGCCGCGTTGCATCCATCACCGGGGCTTGGCGTTCAATCGCCTCCCGATCGGGAAGCTTCAAGCAGTGGGCCAATAGCCGGGCGTGCGAACCAGCGGTGTCCTCCGCCTTGAACTTGCCGAGCTGTTCGACGAATCGCTGCTTGGCCTGCCTGGCCTCTGGTGGGAAGCCGGAATTCTTGTCCACCCTGGAACGCCAATCTCCACCCTGGGTCAATAGCCAGCACGCCAGCGTGCGCCACTGCCAGAGGGCGTCGATGCCGGTCCCGAGCACGTCAACGGACGCGAGCCGCGCAAGATCGGCGCGCAGCGGCGCGTCCTCCGGCAAATAGTCGCAGGCGATGTTGGCAAGTTCCCACAGTTCCTGCCAGGCGGCCGCACTCCAAAATGCCCGAAGGTCGATCAAGCTCGTTTCGACCAGACCGACCACCAAGTCGAGCTGTGCCTTCTTCGCGTCAATCGAGCCGTCGAGCAAGCCGTTCGGGGCCCACTGCCCACGGCGTGCAAGCAAATCTGCGAGGGCGAAGACCAGCTGCTCCGCCCGATTGTCCAGGAGGCACAGAAGCTGGCGTGCCGCCTCGGCGGCGTCTGCTCGGCCTTCACCGTCCAGTGCGGCGCGTGCCGCCTCCAGGTAGAGCTCACCCACATCCGGATCGAGCTCAGCCCACGCCGTGTGATCCGCGTCGGCTGACGGGTGTCCCGACCAGCCTGCTCGCGCCACGCGAAGGCAGAACGCGTCAAACGTTTCGATCAGCAGGGCATCGGGCCGCTCGAGCAGGTTCCATTCGCGCGCTCGATCGCGGTCGACGACCGCACGCGCCAGTTGCCAACGTTCACGTGCGGGCGAATTGCATGGCTCAGGCGAACTCGCCGCTTCCTTCAGCGCAGCATGGATGCGCTCGCGCATCTCGCCAGCCGCCTTGTTGGTGAAGGTGATGCACAGAATCGCCGTCGGCTCATCGACACGCGCGAGCAGTGTCAACATCCGCTGGACCAGCAACTCGGTCTTGCCGGCACCTGCTGGCGCCTGGACGATGAACGATCGTGTCGGGTCGAGCGCTCGAGCACGGGCAGCGGCATCGGGTGCGACTGGCGCGGCTGGGGAATCCGGTCTCGCCTTCACGCTTCGTCCTCCGAAGTCATCGGCATACCACTCTCAGCGAGGGCAGCAGTGCGCTCCTGAGCCAAAAGCACGCGATCGAGCCCACAGAATGAGCGCACCTCACAGCCGGAGCATGTCGACCGCGGATCGGCGGGCGCCAAGCTGGCTTCGGCTTCAACGATCTCGCGCGCCAGCGTCTCAAGGCGTGACTTCCAGAGCGGGAGCTTGTCGGCCAGACTCATGACCGCGCCAGCGGATCGAGCTCCAGCCGAGTCGCGGTAGCTGACGAGAGCCAACTCGTCGTCGTGTACACGCTGATAGGCCACGTCCACCAGCACACGTCCATCGAACGATTCGCCCTCTTGGGTTAGGGCAAGCGCGTAGACAGGAAGCTGCGGCGATGTCAGCCGCTCAGCATCAAGCGGCCCAAGGCTAATCGCGCCACTCTTGTAATCGATCAACAGTAACGCGTCCCCCCGCTCACCACCTTCCTCGCTCTCAACGGCGTCGATCCGGTCGATCTTGACACGCACCGACAAATCACCGATTCGTACCTCTTCCGAGTGTTCAACGGCAAGGATGCGAAACGAGCGTTTGCTCTCCTCGGCCAGGAACCGCTCGACCAATCGCCGCTGCCGGTCGCGCTCGGCCTCGACCACCGCCGCCGGCAGGTGGGAAAGCATGGGTGCACACGAGCGGAACACCTCCTCGATCCAGCCAGGAATCTCGCCGCACAGGGTCTGCGGGGCGCCCCGAAATGAATCCGTCATCGAGACACGCCGCCTGCCGTAGCGCTCGAGCACCGCATGCAGCAAGGCACCGCGAACGCGCGGATCGACGCCATCGCCCGGAACAGGCCAAGTCTCGAGACGAAGATGCGCAAGCGCGTAACCGCGCCTTGGACAATGCGCCTGCGCTTCCAGCATACGGACAGAGGCGCGCGAGACGGCGTTCCCAGCCGCGGTTGCCTGAACGCCCTGCTCGTCGGCGACCCATTCCATCCCTGGATCATCTCGACCCAGTGGCAAGGTGGCGGCGGGCGCTTCGTGAACCTCCGGCCAGGCGGCAACCAGGGGACTCCAGATCAGTGTGCCGTCGGGTGGAGGCGCGAGCGATGCAAGGCAAACATCCCCGAGCACCTGCCACTGTCCGACCAGCGCCTCCGCGCGTCGACGTGCGCTGACAAAGGATGCCAGGCCGACGCCCGCACGCCGTTGCCAGCCCGCATCGAGAAATGCGTTGAGGCGGCACCGCTCCGGTAGCACTGAGTCCCCGGCACCGGTGAACCACAGACCGGAATGCGGCAGACCCGCCGACTCCAGCAGCCCGATCACATGGATCGGTTGCAGGCTTCCTTCCGGCTGGAACGGCTCGCTGTCGGTGATCGCGATCAGTTCGGCGTGAGCATCCGCGTGGGCGACCGCCGGCAGCCAGTCATCGAGTCCGGTCCAGGTATCGATCGCAGACTGCAGCGCCTCCTGCATCTGCCAGGTGGTGGGCTGCGGGGAGACTGTCGTCACTGTCAGCGCCGAGATCAACTGACGGTAGTGCTCGGCCCAGCGACGGCGCGACTGTCCTCCGTATGGCGCGTCGTCCCCCGCAAGAGACGGACCGAGGCGCGCCAGCAAGTCCGGGAGGTTGGCGTGTCGCAGCAATTCCCCCAAAGGCAACGCGCGAACCCCCCGGCCGAGCGCCTGCCGCACGGCCCCGATCAACGCCAGGCGCCATTCGACCGGCCATCCCCAGCGCGGATGATCGAGCGCCGCCAGTAACTCATCCAGCGGTTCCGCTTCGAAGGCGGCAGAGACCGCCACGAAACCCGCGGCGGCCCAAGGGTAGCGCGAAAGTCGCAGCCCGAACGAGAAATTGGCATCGACATCCAGCGAACGGGCGCTTCGCCGCCACGCGCCGACCGACGAGCTCAGATCGGGCACGACGATCACGACCGGCACGCCGTCCGCCCCCGTCCCCTGCTCGCTGCGGCGCGCCGCCCAGGACAGTGCTGCTTCTCGCTCGCTCATCGGGTCGGAGAAAGCACAGCGCTCGACGACCGCCGGTGACGTCGTCTGCAACCACGACGTTGGCCGGTGCACCTTGCACACACCCAGCGCGGCGATCGCGCCGAGCAGACGCTCGACCTCCGGCCGCGGCGCAAATTGAGGCGTGAGGACCAGATGAGCCGGAAGCAGATCCTTCAAGACGATGAGCCGTCTGCGCAGGTGGCCAGCCAGTTCGGCCGCCGTGAAGTGTCGCTCCGCGCGAAGGCGCCCGAGCACTTTGTCCGCGATCGCCCGCCACGCCTGGGTTGCATGCTCACACGGAGCCGCTGCGTCTTCATTCGCATGGGCCTGCAGGAGCTGCCACGCCTGCTGCGATTCCTGACCAATGCGTTGGGCTTGTGAGACCGTGCATCCGAAAAGCGATCGCGCCGCCTGCTGCCAGAGCACCGCCTCGATGCGCCCATCGATCACGTCGCACTCATCCGGCAAGCGCCCCAGCAAACGCCCATCCTGCCACCAGCGCAGCATCCACTCGTCGAGTGTCAGGAAACACGGCAGTTGCCGGAGTCCTCGTCGCTCCGCCTCGCGCTGCCACCATCGCATCCAGCCTCGCCGCGCCCGGTCGCTTGGCGACAGCACCCAGGTCGAGGCGGGAGGCAGTTCGGCAAGAAGCTGGTAGAGCGATGTCATCTCTGGCTTATCACTGAGCGGCTGGCATTCGTTACGCACGTCGGCTGCTTGCGCCAAGAAAACGGTGAATGAATTTCTGCGCGGGCGAATCGCTGCATTGCACGGTGCTGGCTTCAGCACGCCTGCCTCTAACAGGCTGTTGAATAACGTAGCGAGGATGGCCAGATGCGAGGCGAACGGAGCGCAGCGACCGAGACATATCAATTGGATAGGCGAGGGAGCGAGCACCGCGCAACACAGCAGATGGCCCACCGCAGTAGTTTTTCAACAGCCTGCTAAGCACTCGTAACCTTGGCTTCGCCAAGGTTAGCCTACGCCGCAACTGCGTTGTCGCTACCTCGCCTGCCAACTGGATATGTCTTCGGTTGCTGCGCCCCGTACGCCTTGGGCTTCATCCCGCACACTGCATGCTTTCGTGTTTACCCAGGGCGTGCCAATGATCCAGCCTTCGAGAGGATCAACCTCGGCGGGGATCCCGGCAAGCGGTTCGTTTCTGCCCAAGGCGCGGGCAGCCTGGGCCGCCTGCGCGAGTAGGACGACGGCATCCGCCGCATCGCCGCAGCCGTCATCGATGCAGGCTTCGACCACGTAGTCAGGGAGATCGAGTCGAAGGCCGCTGCCGGATGCGATCCAGTGTGGCAACCGTTCGAGCAGCCGGCCCCTTTCGGCACGACGTGCCGTTGTGCGCCCCTCGGGACCGTCTCGCTTGTAAGAACGGATACCCAGCGCGCGAGCAATCATGCCCGGGTAGCCCTCGACAGCAATCCGGCTGTCTTTCGAGGGAGCGCACGGCAGGATGCAGAGGCCGGCTCGCGCGAGGCGTGCCGCACCCTCGAAAAACATCAGGCCAACGGGTGGATTGACAAGCTTCATCGGGCTTGCGGCACCGGCTGCACGATCGCCAGCGCGGTACAAGTAGCGGTCACCCACCGGACGAGCCTGACGCGCCTCGTCGAGGATCTGGGCGAAATCTCGACGCCCAAGCGTCGCCACCAGCGCGACCAGCTGCCGCCAGTCGTCCGGCCAGCCAAGCCTCTGGATCAAGGGTCGGGGCAGTCCAAAAGGGAAATCAAAGGCGCCAACCCAGGGCCCGGGGCGCGAGAGAAACGCCTCAAATGCGCTCCACTCCACCAATGACTCGACACGGCAAACGCGAAGCGTCGAGCCGCGGATCAGCCCGTGAGCAACCTGGATCGGCTTCGCTCGCCGCGGCGCCGAGGTGAAGTCGACACCAAAGAGCCGGATCGCTGAGTGTGGACTATCCGCCTCCACGTCGGATTCGCACGGCGATGAGGCGCCGTCGTCAGCGTTCGGCCCGGACGCGGCATGCGAGACTTGATCGATCACCTTGATGCAAACCGGCGAAATGCGTTGACGAGAGGGCAACCGAAGTGGCAGGGTGGCCCGTCATGACTGCTCCGGAATGCGAACCACGTGGCGCCCCATCATGTCGCTTCGACCAATCAGGTGAACGCAACGGCGACTTGCGACGGTAGAGCGCGGAGATGTCGTCTGGCTCGAGAAAGACTGAAAATGGCAGCAAGCGGGATGAAGCGCACGGCGCACGGGGCGCAGCGACCGAGACAGAGCCGGTCGATAGGCGAGGGAGCGAGCACCGCGCAACACAGCAGATGGTCCACCGCAGTCGTTGATCAACGGCCTGCTGACGTTACGCACTCGCGGTAGTCCCATTCACTCACGCATTCACTGGCTCAAGGCGCAGAAGTGGGCCGCCGTCAGCATGCCGGAGTAGGTCCGAGCGCGGAATCCTGTGCTGGCCGGAGGAACGCTCCACCAGTAGCTCTCCCGCCCGAGGGGATCGAACGTTTCCGTCAGGTCGGGCCATGGCAGGACCCGGTTGCTGACTTCCGGCGGCAGGGTTACCTCGGGATCGAGCTCCGCAGCCGGCAGGCGCTTGGCCGCGTCAAGCGCCTCATCGAGCCGGGCATCGACCACATCGATCGCCTGCCGCTCCCTGAGAGCCGTGCTGATCACGTCGAACCAGGCCAACACGATCGGCCCTGCATGCAGGAGCCAATGTCGTGTGCTGGATGCGTCGGCCATCGGGAGCACGACGAGAAACGGAAATACCCGGCCAACACGATCGGCCGAGGGAACGATCAGGCCAATCTGCGCCGACTCGCCGGTTACTCCGGCGGGCAGGATAAAGCCCCACGCCGGCATGCTCCTCCACACGGTCCAGCCACCTTCCCCGGTCAGCGCCTTCAACTGCTCCAGGCCGCTGGCAAGCCACTGGTCCCAAAGCTGCTGCGACCGCCACGCCATCCGGCGCGAGACGAAGTCGCCGGCGCCCGGGAGCTTGCCATACCACGCGAAGGTGGGCTGGGTGCTATCGGAAGGACTGGACATGATGCGTTCGAATCAGCGGCCCGGACAGGCAAACTGGCGAAGGGCCGGCAGAGTCAATGGATGGCGGAAAGACAGCGCGCGCAGTTCGATGCGTACCTCGCGTCCATCGGCGGGCAGAGTCGCAACGACCAGGCTACCGCTCGCGCTCCCCGCGCCAGCACGATCGAGCAGCCGATGCAACGCCCAGAATCCCTCGGCGGAGAAAACCGCCGTCTTCTGCGGTCCGACGCGGACGAAGGTGCGCCCGCCATTCTTCTGAGCGGTCCACTGCAAGCGCTTGAAGTCCTCCCCACTCACGAAGGTCGTGCCGTCCGCCTCGAACTCGACGCGCTCGCCAGGGGCGACAACCCGCACATCGAGATCGAATCCCGGTTGGTTCCGCCCACCGGCGAAGAAGGTTTCGCGAATGGCGGCTGCGTTCTGGAAACTGCGCGCAACCTCGACGCCGCCAGCCGCCGCCCCTTCGATCCCAGGACGAGGGACCCAGGGATCGCGCGACATGTCGATCGCTGACGACACCTGGTCAAAGGCGCGACGGAGAGATCCGTCCGGTCCGAACACCTGCGCAAAGTCCTGCGGGAACGCATCCTGCGTCGCGCCGCGACGGAACGGATAGCTTTGCATCACGGCACTACAGGCAGCGCCGGCGGCGCCGCGCGCCTGGGCGGAGGCATTGCTCTGAATGGCAGCACGGGTGGTACGTTCGCCCGAACTAATCAGGCCTTCCAGGATTTCACGCACGGGGGTACGACTCGAAGCCGCCAGCGAGCGGAGCGCATTCTCGGCATCGGTGGCACGTCTCGACGTGGCGCCGCCCGACAGCGAGGTCTGGTCGGCACGCAGCGCGTTGGCGTATTCGAGCACGGCCTTTGCGATCTGATCGATCTGTCCCTTGCCTTCCGGTGTTGCCATGCGGATGAACTCGCGGAACGGCTCCTCGGCGATGGCCTCGATGCGGTCGGCCGCAACACTGGAGTTCGCGATGGCGGCAACTGCCGCGCTCACCTCTTTCGCCGCACGGCGCGCTTCCTCACGGATTCTGTCGACCCGCGACGCACCGCTCCGCTCCGGGTTGACAAGTTGCGTCTGCCGAGCGACCTCACGCACAAGCAATACGAGCGGTGAATCTGGTGCGCCGAGCACGGTGGCGAAGTCGATCACCTCATTCATCGATCGCGGCTGCTTCAGGCGAACGTCCTGGAGAAAGGCTTGCCACTGGTTCGCAAAGTCGAGCAGGTAGAGCTCGCGAATGCGCCGTTCGAGCCGCTGCATGTCATTGGCTGCCGTCGCGGCCGCAGCCGCGCCGGATGCACGTCCGGATGCGCCGCCCCGACCAAGGATCCATGCTTCCTCGAGCGCAATCTCTGCTCCCCAACGACCGAGTGCCTCAACGAAGTGCTTGTTGTATCCACGCTCGCTGTAGTAGCCGGGAATGCCGTCACTGGTGAGCGGCTTGCCACTCCGACGCATCAGCACCTCAGGCGCGCGATCGCCCGCCGCCTTGGCCACCGTGAACTCGGGCAAATCGATGCCAATCAACTGCGACTTGATGAAGTTGTAGGCGCGCCGAGCGGGTTCCAGTTGCGCCAATTGCTCGCGCGCTTGCTGCACGAGCGGCGCATTCAGCGGGAATGTCGCGCGGAACGATCCGCTCCTCAACAGCGCATCGAGATGGGTCAATAGTTCCTTGCGCGCATCGGTCGAAACGTCTGCCGGCAAGGCCGCCATCCAGTCGGTGCCGATGTACCTGGTCAGAAAGTCGGCGTTGACGCGGCTGGCCTCATACATCATCAGATAGGCCTTCAGCGCTTCGTACGTGTTATCGGTTCCACCACCGACCGCGTTCTGCAGACGGGTGTTCAGACGCACCGCCACGCGCGGCATCAGCGTGTCTTCGAGCAAGCGGTTGTAGGTCGAACGCGCGGCGGCATCGAGTTTCGCGCCCTGATAGAGCCCCCAGCGATAGCCCCAGGGAGGATTGTCGATGGCAAATTTGGCGCTGGATGCAACGTTGCGCGCTTGTGTAAGCACGCCGCCGAGCGCAGGGGCGTCTTCGCTCGGCGCGGTCGGTATCGCCGCGACGGCCTCGCGCAACGCCTCGGCCCTTTGGTTGACCTCGGCCACGTACGCCTGGTTGTTGCGATAGCTGTACCACCAAGCCACGTTGAAAGCCACGAATGCGAGTGCGCAGGCCGCGAGTCCGGCGTACTGGATCAGTTGCTGGCGCCGCTCGGCCCTGAGGTTACGGCCAGCAATGAAACTCTCGGGAAAGATGACCTTCTGAAGCAGGTCCTGCAGGAAGAAGCTCTTGCCGGTACCGGGCGCGCTGTCGGCGCGCACGCGCGCATCGACGCGAAACGTGCGCTGCATGGCACCAAGCACGCGATCGAACGGCGTGCCTTCCTGCGTGCCCGACGTGAAATACACCCCGCGCAACAGCGGCTGCTCGTTGAACTTGGACTCAGTGAAAACACCCACCAGCAAACGAGAAAGCACGTCCTTTATGCCGGCAAACTGCTGCGGCAACGTATAGGCGAGCGCACGGCGGGAGAGGTCCGGCTCATCGAGCAGGCGCTGGTGCATGCCATCGTTGAGCCGCTTGTAGAGCAGGTCGAACTCGCGATTGAAGGCGTCACGCACGGCAATCGGCTCGCTCGAGCGCGGTTCGTAGGGGAGCGTGAACCCCCAGACCTGCGCACGCTCTTCCCTATTCAGGTTCAGGAAGTATTCGTTGAATCCCGCCAGCAGGTCCGCCTTGGTCACCAGAACATACACAGGAAACTGCACGCCGAGGCCTTCGCGCAGTTCGTTCAGGCGAGCCTTGAGGGTCGCCGCATGCAGCTCCCGCTCCTGCGCAGTCATCGATAACAGATCGGCCACCGAGACGGTCAGCAGCACACCGTTGAGCGGCTGCCGAGGCCTGAACTTCTTCAGCAACCCGAGGAATCCCTGCCACTCGGCACGATCGACGGCCTGATTGCTTTCCTGCGTGGTGTAACGACCAGCGGTATCGATCAGGACGGCTTCGTTGGTGAACCACCAATCGCAGTTGCGTGTGCCACCTACTCCACGGATGGCGGCCTTGCCGAACTGGTCCGCCAACGGAAACGTGAGGCCAGCATTGATCAGCGCCGTCGTCTTTCCGGAACCCGGTGCTCCGATGAATGCATACCAAGGCAATTGATAGACATACTGCTTAGACAAACCGGCGAGCCAGCCGCCCTTCTCCTTGGACGCAAACCGCGTCTTCTTGAGGGTCTCGGCGGCCGCCTTGAAGCGCCGATTCAGCTCTGCGACCTCCTCCTCGCCGACCCCGCCCTCGCCCGGTTTCGCGGCGCTTTGCATCTTGGCCAGCTGGCCAAGCAGCGCCGCGTTGACATTGCGCGAACGCCACCATCCAACCAGCAGTCGGATCAGCCACAGACCCCAAACCGCCGCGATCAGGCTCCAGCGGACCCACGTCGGTCCGAGCGGTGGCCAATCGGCTATGGAAATGAGCGGCCCGCCGAACCAAATGGCCAGCGAGAGCAGCAAAAGCAGAAGGACCGTCAGAGTGAACCGGTTGAACACCTTGCGAAAAAGGCTACGGAGGAAGCTCATCACTGCCTCCCTTGCTGCGACGCAGCGAACTCGCGATCTCGTTCGGACGGCGGCAGTACCAGCGTGACCTCCACCCTGCGGTTCTGCGCCCTAGCCTCGGCGGTCCGCTCGCGAACGAGCGGCTCGGCATCGGCGCGGCCCTCCGCCTGAATGCGGCCCGGCTGTCGCAACTTCGGCTCGATCAGTCGCTGGACCTCTCGCGCCCGCGCCTTCGAAAGCTCGTAGTTGGAGGGGAAGCGCGCGCTTCGTATCGGCACGTCGTCGGTATGACCCACGACCCGAATGGCACCAGGCACGGAGTTCAACGCGTCCGCCACCTTGTCGAGAATGCCGACATAGCGCTCCTTGACGTCGGTCTTTCCACTGTCGAACATCCCATCGCCGCGCAAGATGATGATGCTGCGATCTTCGAGGTCGTTGACGGCGACGAGGCCCGCCTGGATCTCCGGCTCGAGGAACCGTCCCAGCCGCTTCGTGGCGGCGGGTTTAGGCTTGAATGCCTCGGCCTTCGGCGGGCGAATGGAGCTGATCGCAGTGAAGGCCTGATCGGAGCGCCCGGCGATCAGGAAGCTGTACAGCAAATAGATACCAAGCAGCAGCAATGAGGTCACGCCAGCCGCGATCCAGAGCGGTAGATAACCCCATCCAGCTCGACCGTCGGCGACCGCGCCACGCCAGTTGAGCGACAGGGCCCGGGAGTGTTCGCCCCGCGCCGAGCTGATGATCTCGACCAGGCGCCGCCGCAGTGTGTCGAGCTGGGTTCGCCCGTTGTCGACGACACTGAACCGCCCCTCGAAGCCAAGCGCAATACACACGGCCATCAGCTCGATGAGATCGAGATGCTTCTTCGGGTCCTGCACCAGCCGCGCAAGCACCTGGAAGAACTTCTCCCCGCCCCACGTTTCATTGTGAAACGTGACCAGCAAGGAGTGCCGCGACCACTGCCCGCCGCCGCCCCAGGGCGTCTTGGCAGCCGTCTCGTCGAGCGCAGTGCACAGGGCATAGCGGGCGGCGATGATGGTTTCCGGTGCGACCTGCGCCTCACGTGCTCGCCGTTCAAACAGTTGGACCTGCTCGACCAGAAAGTTGCGCAGCTGACCGGGGTCTGGATGATGGGCCGTGACGCGGATCTGCGGAATCAGGTTCAGCAGCGGGTTGGCAGCGCGCGCCAGAGCGTTCTCTCCTGACAGAACCTCCGGCAGGTCGGCCGCCACCTGCGCCTCCGGCGCTTGCGGCGTGCGCGGTGCGCCGCTGGGCGCGGCAGCGGCATCGACCACCGGCACCGGCGTGGGAGTTGCTCCGAGAATCGCGAAGGGATCGAGGTTCGCTGGCGTACTCATGATCGGATCGCCCAAAACTCGAGTTTGAGACCCGGCCAGTCACCGGCGATGTGCATCGCCAGTCCGCCCGATCGTTCGAGGCCTCGCCAGAACTCGCTGGCCGTATCGAGTTCGAAGTAGTTGTTGCCGGCGTGATAGGGAATCTGACGCGGCGCAACCGGCAACGGGCGCAGCGGCACGCCGGGGAGATGCAGGTTGACGAGATCACGGATCTTTTCCACCGGGCCGATCTTGACCTGGGTCGGAAACAGCTTGCGCACTTGTTCGCCAGGAAGTTCGCACGCCACAGCCAGCACGAACGCGGCGGAGCGGATAAGTTCCTTGTTGGCGATGACGGCCACCCGAACGCCATACGCACGCTCCAGCAACTCGATCTGGAAGGCGTTCTGCTCGAGCACCATGGATAGCGAACGCCGCAGGTCCATGATGACCGGACCGAAGCAGCCGGCCAGGTCGTCATGGTTGTAGGCGGGATAGTCGCCAGGCCTCCGGTTGTCTCGGGTGAAGGTCGTGAAGTCCCCGGCTAGGGTCAGGAACTCGGCGTAGAGACGCTCCGGATGAAGTGCGCGCAACTGGGCCAGATGCGCGACGAGCGGCTGATAGCGATTGACCAGCTGCAGAAGCATGAAGTCGGCGACTTCGGCGACACCGCCGCGCCCAGGCGCGCTCAATCGTGCCGCAAGCGCCTCGGCACGATGGTTCAAAAGCCCGGCCAGCTCACGCAAAAAGCCCGCCAGCACGGCGCTCTCATGCACGAAGGCCACCGGCGGGATGTAGCTCTCCGAAAGGGCGATCGACAGGTCGGGGCGTCGCTCGATGACCTGGCAAACCCCAAGCGTCATCCATCCCTCGGGTACTTCGCCCTCCGGCAGCAGCCGCAAGCGCAGGTCGGACACCTGGATGGGCGCCGCTTCGCCCCCGACCGAATTCTGATCCGCGACCTCATCCTCCAGAACCCGGTAGCGAGCCAGCGAACGCATGTCGTCCTCGAACGAGACCTCCTCGCTACCTGCCCGATACACCGGCAGTGCCAGGAAGACTCGCTTGCCCTTGAGCGTGTCGGCGATGTCGATCGCCGGTGGCAAGCTGCCCTGGTCCGGCACCGAGAAAGGCGTGCCGTCAGGCATCACGCCAGCGGCCGCTGCAAGCCCGACCTTGCCGATGGCAAGCGCGGACTCGTCCAGCGCGAGACGCGTGAATCCCCAGAAAAGCCCGGCGCCGACCAGGCTGCGCTGGTTCAGCGCGAACTCGTGATGGCGCTCGGCCTGCTGGAAGTGCTGCGGTCGAAGAAACATTCCCTCCGACCAGGTGACGCGACTGCGATCACTCATGGCACGCCTCCCGTCCGGTGAACGTGTCGTGGTTGCGTTTAGGGAAACACTGAAAAAGGCAGTGAGCGGGATGAAGCGCAAGGCGCACGGAGCGCAGCGACCGAGGCCTATCACGTAGATAGGCGAAGGAGCCAGCACCGCGCAACACAGCAGATGACGCACCGCAGTAGATTTTCAACGGCCTGTCAGAAGGTCTTGATGACTTCAACGTTCTTCTCCATCGCACTCTTGTAGTTCTCGACCTTCTGCTTCAAGTCGGCGAACACCTTCGCATAGCGTCCCATGGCTTCGGTCACCTGCGCCACGCCTTTGGCGACGTTCGCGGCGAGGGAGAGCACGTCTCCGTCGACGCCCGCGTCCACGGCGTCGGAGATGGTCTCGATGGCCGCGGTGATGTCCGACTTGGCGTCCTCCACCAGTTCCTTTATCTGTTCGTAATCCTCAAGCGCCTGGTTGACCAGGGCAACGTTGTCGTCGAGCAGCTTCTGCGCCTTGTTCATCTTCTCGTTGGCAGCGTCGATATAGGACTTGGTGTCCTCGATCGTCTTCGCAAGCGCATCGGTCACGGCCATGATTCACCCCGGATCAGGACGCCGCCGTCGCGAGCGGCGAACCGGTCAAACGTTCGTAGGTTGCAGAGAGCACCGGCTTGAGCGCATCGCTCGCGCGAGCGTGGCGCGCGCGGATGACATCTCCCATGCGGGCAGGCGGCTTGGCGTGCAAGGTAAGAAGCATGCAATGCGCCGCCGCAGCCCGGTCAGGGCCTGCGCCTATCCGCTCGGCGAGTCGCGGCAGAGGCAACTCCGCGGCTTCCGGCCGCATCGCAACGAGAGTGCGGCAAATGGCCTCCTCCCGCGGCACGTCGTCGGTGCGTGCGAGTGCAGCCAGCAAGACAGATCGCACCGATCGCGCCGATTCGCCCAGTCGGGCGAGCGAGCCGAGCGCTCCCAGCGCCACCGCTTCATCCGCATCCTCTGCCAGTGCGGCCAGCGTCTGCATGGCCTGGTCTCCCAGTCCGAGTCGCGCGACCGCGGTCAACACGGCCACACCCGCCGGCCAGCGCGGCACCGAACGCACTGCATCCAGCAGGAACCGTTCGATCGCTTGCCGCTTGCTTCGTTCATCGCCGGCCGAAAGAGCCAGCGTGTCGAGAAACTCGACACTCCAGCGCTCGCAGGACGTATGCTGCAACTGGTTGACCAGCGCGCTCGCCAGAGTCTTTGGCGCACGACTTGCGGCGAGCGCCGCCGCCTTGCGCGCGCTCTCCGTCTCCACCAGCAGCAGCGCGGCCAGCGGCTCCGCCGACTGCGGCGGCAGGCGCCCGAGTCGCCACAACGCATGGGCCGCGTAGGTCCGCGTGATGTCGCACTCGCTACGGAGCAGGTCGCACAGCAGCCCGTCGACGTGGCCCGGCGCCCGCTCCGGCGTCAGCTGCCCAAGCGCAGCGGCGGCAAGCTGTAGCTGTAGCCGGTCTGTTGCCGACCTGTCGGAGAGCGGCACGCCGGCGAGATCCTGCAGCGTCCTGCGGCAGGCTTCGCACACCGCCTCGGCCGCCTCATCGACTGGCGCCCCCGGTTGCAGGCACATCGCCAACGCAAGCGTTCGCGCCCCGGTCATTTCGGAGAGCAACTGCTCGCGCAGCACCTGCGCCGACCAGACGGTCAGGCGCGGCAGCGCCTCCACCTGCGGAGGCACAGCCGGGCGGGATGAGGCGGTTGGCGCTGCCATGCTCAGAAAATGTTGCCAACGCCAGGCGTATACGTGGCGCTCACGATGCTGGGTGTGATGATCGTACCGGCGACGTTCAGCATGCCGAGCACGTTGACCACCCCGACCAGATTGATGGTCGCTGCAGTGACCGTGACCGTTGCCCCCTGCACGGTGACCGCGGCACCACCGGTGATCGAGACGGCGCCACCCGCGGTGACCGTCACGGCGGCTCCAGCCGTGGTCGTCGCGGCACCGGCAACACTCAGATTGCTGGCGCCCCCAACCGTCGTCGACATGGCGCCTCCGACCTTCAGGGTGTCAGCGCCGCCCACCGTCGTGTTGCGGACACCCCCCACGGTGGACTTCTGCATTCCAAGCACCGTTTCGCTGTCATCAGCGAGCACCTTCGCGTCACGTTGCGTGCACTGCATGGTGAGCTTGAGCGGAGTCAGGAAGCCCATCCCCCCCGCACCGAAAGCGCTGAACTTGCCGGTACTCGTGTTGCTGTACTTGCCGATGACGACAACGCTCTTGCCACCCTTGACGAAACTCGACTGCTTGCCGCCAATCTGTATGGCTTCGTCACCGCTCACGTTGAAGGTGTGCTTGCCGCCGATGGACTCTCGGTGATCGCCACCCACCTTTTCCTTCAGCTTGCCCTTGACGCTCTGCGTGCGGCCGCCCATGACCATGTTGCTTTGGTCACCCTTGACAGTCGTGCTCTGGTCGCCGGTGACCTGCGTCGCCTGGTTGCCCTGGATCTGGTTGCGTTGATTCCCCTTGATCACATGCGAATCATCGGCGACGACGAAGCGGGAATCGTTGTGATTGATCCGGGTGTTGCGGTCATTGCCGACGGTACGCGATTCGTCGTTCTCCACAACGGTGTCGAGGTTCTTCTGGGCGTGAACGTAGAGCTGCTCGCTGCCCTTGAGATCCTCCATCCGGATTTCGTTGAAATCGGTGGGTCCGCCGCCCTTCGTCGAACGGGACTTGAAGCCGCTCGCGGTCTTGTTGTCGGGCAGCGCGTACGGCGGCATCTGCTCCGCGTTGTAGACGCTGCCGGTGATGATCGGGTAGTCGGGATCCCCACCAAGGAAATCGACGACGACCTCTTGTCCGATCCGGGGGATGTGGATCGCGCCCCACTTCTCGCCAGCCCATGGCGTTGCGACACGGATCCAGCAACTCGAGTTCTCGTCTTTCTTGCCGTAACGATCCCAGAAAAACTGGACCTTGACCCGTCCGTACTTGTCGGTGTAGATCTCCTCGCCTGCCGGTCCGACCACGACCGCAGTTTGCGGGCCGGTCGTCCGCGGCTTCGGCGTGATCAACTGCGGCCGAAACGGAATGCTGGACGGATGCACCGTGACGCGGAGTTCCCACATCGAGTCACCCGCCCCGTCGCCGGCCGTCCGGCGCGAGTTGTCGCGAAAGAAATAGGAAACGCCGACGATCAGGTACTCACGATTCTGGTCCTCGCGCGGACAGCGTTCGAGCGTGAACAGGTGTCCGGGCGCCATCGTCCGCACCGTGCAGGTTCCGTACGCGCGTTCCTGTTCCGAGGTGAGGGATTCCATGCGGACGCCCGCATACGTTTCCCCGTCGCCGTGGTCGGTGTACCCGCCAGGCCAATCGAACTGCTGATAGCCGTCGTGGCTGTGACCACGGGCATCGCCACGGACGGCGTAGAGGTCTACGGACGGCTTCTCGAAGTCGTAGTCGATCGAGTAGTACTCGCCCGGATCGATCTCCTCCCGTATCGACCAACTGTTGAAGTGCTCCTCGTTGGCCACGGTGACGGCATCGATACCGATGTACTTGATCGTCGACCGTCCGGCGATCGGTGGATGTGAGGCCATGTCGTCCGCCAGAACCAGAGTGTGGTTGCCGTCGGCGTGCTGGAAGAAGAAGCTGATACCCTCGTGTTCCAGCAACCGCATCACAAAGTTCAGATCGGTCTCCTGGTATTGAACGCAGTAATCCCACTGGCGGTACGACTTGGTCAGCTTGCGGCTGATCGGAAAACCGTAACGCTGCAGAACCTCAGTGACAATGTCGGGAACGCTTTTGAACTGGAAGATTTTGCAGTCGCTGCGGCGGCTGGCCAGCCACAGCCAGGGACGCAGCTTTGCCGTGTAGACGATGTGGTCCCCCTCGCGCCCGGCGGATGCAAACCGCGTGCAGATGCCGTTCAGATAACGAGGCGTACCCTTGACCTCGGTTTCGACCAGCAGCGTGATGGGCTTGCCGAGCAGGGACTTCGCTGCGATCGAGTTCTGCTTCGAGTGCAGCGTCAGATCGAATTCGAACAGCCCCGAAATGGCCTCGACTCCCACCATTTCGCGGAACCACAGGACATCCTTGCCCAGCGGGGTGACCACATCGACGATTCGTTCCATTCCAGAGCCTCATCCCTTCGGCTTGACCAGCTTGACCTCGTGATTGACCTGAGGCAGGGTCCTCGCATGTCCCCGCTCCACTCCGGGGGCGATACTACGCTTTGCTCCCGTCACCGTGCTGCAACACCTCCGCGTTGCACTCAATCGCGGGTGGCAACGAGTCTCTCTCCATAGACGAAGCTTCTGCGTGTACCGCGACAGCCTCCGTGATCTTCATGATCGCACGACGCGGACGGCCTGCCACTTGCCACTCGGCAGCCGGACGACATCGAAGCGAAGAGTGTCGCCGACCTCGAGGAATTCGAATCCGGGCGGCGCAACCTGCGGCGCCATGAACTCCACATCGCCACCTCCATCACCACGTGTCACGACGCCGTAGCCGGCGGCAAGTGACTTGACGCGTCCGAACACAGCGGTAGCCGGTCCTGCCGCAGCGGCCGGGGCGCTCGGCGCCGGCGCCGCGCCCGAACGATCCGCTGGACGCGCCGCAATCATTGGGGCGAAGCGTTGATCGGTCGCCTTCTCCCGCAGCGTCGAACGCAGGTCGAGAATGCGTTCGTGCGTGACGACGACCTTGCCCGGCGGGGGAATGACGAACTCGAAGAGCTCGCAGCCGAGGCTCTCAAGCCGTCGCGCGAGTGGCTGCCAGGTCATGGCGCCGCCGACGACGACGAGTGCCTCCGGCTCACGCTGTGCGTGCACCCGTATCGCTTCGAGTGAGATGCCGGCGCCGACGTCGTTCTCATCCACCTGCGGAGCGCTCACCACGGCAAACCCGCTCGCTACTGCGTCGGCGTCGGCGGCGACCGGCTGTGCGCGGCAAAAGACGCGCGGCTCGACCTCAAGCTGATCGAGCGTCCGGCCAAGACGGGCGCCGATCTCGAGTGCAACGGTGGTGGCGAGCCCGGCCAGGGAAAGCCCACCTGGCGCGATTCCCTCTGCCTGCAACGAGCGGCTCAACTCGTCCCAGCGCAAGCCGCTGACAATGACCGCAATGTGTGTCGATCCCATGTTTGATGCTCTCCCATCTCAGCCGCCGCCCCTCTACCAACACCGATCGACACGCAAGCAGGATGTCATCGGCAAGTGGTCCGATCACGTCATCGGAGCTGCCGGTTCAGTCTCCCCGGTCATTATCGAGCAAGCCAAACGATTGCGAGCAGCGCTGCAAGCACGCCGCCGGCCGCGGCGACGATCCATGGCAAGCGCGTTCGTTCAGACGGCGAAACTTCCGTGCGTGAGGTGCCGCCGCGAGTCGCTTGCGGCACCGCCTGTGCGTGACCCCCGGAGCCCGCGCGTGTCGTCTCGGACGCAGCCGTCCATCCGAGCGCCGATCTCAGCTCGGTCACCGTCTTCGGGCGCTCGATCGCCCGAATGGCCAAACCACGCATGACCCCGGCGCAAAAGGAAGGCGAAAAGCCGCGCGCCTCGGGCAGCCTGGTGAGATCAGGCTGCCCATCGCGCACCAGTCGCGACGTTGCCGTGACCGGCGCCTCACCCGTCACGGCAAAGAACAAGGTTCCGGCGAGCCCATACACGTCGGTCCAGCGACCCTGAGACATGCTGCCGTCATCGACGTATTGCTCGATCGGCGCGAATCCGGGTTTCAGCACGGTCGTCAGTGCCTGCGTCATGCCGCCGAGCACCTGCCGCGCAGCCCCGAGGTCCAGCAACACGGGGCGACCATCCCGACAGATCAGGATGTTGTCGGGTGAAATGTCCCGGTGAATGATGCGCCGGGAGTGCAGTTCATGGACAGCCCCCATCACCGGTTCGAGCCAGCGTCGCACCTGCGCCTCATCGGGCGGTCTTGCCAGCGCCTCGCGCACGCGCCTGAGCGTCGTGCCGTCGTAGTACTCCATGGCAAGGTAGGCCGTGCCGCTACCGGTCCAACTTTCGTGGACACGCACCAGTGACGGATGGGCGAGTTCTGCAAGAAGTGACGCCTCGCGCAGAAAGCCATCGATTCCTTTCGCCAAGGCGGCCTGCAGCTCCGGCTTCCGCGGGGCCAGCTTGCCGCGCACACGCCCCGCAACGGCCGCCGGAAAGAACTCCTTCACGGCGACGGCAGCGCTGTCGGCGAGCCGGGTCGCGCGGTAGACGATACCGAATCCTCCCCGCCCGATCAGCCCGTCGATCCTGTAGCCCTGAACGTGGGTACCGGGCGCGAGGACTTCCGACAGAAATTCGGCGGACACCGCCTCATCGTCGCGATCGATCGTCGCGTCAGTCATGTTCATTCTCCAGAAAGCCAAGGATTTGCGATCGATGCTTGGCCGCGTCGCGGCGACCTGCTTCGACGAGGGCGCCCGTGAAAGCTGACTCGAACAGCAGATAGCTCGCCATGGCGCTTGCACCCTGTTCTGCCAGCACGGGGGCCAGGGCCTCGCGAACGGCTGGGGGCATCGCCTCTGCGTGGGCTCGGGCGAGATGATCGAAGGAGACTTCGGGCTGGATGCAAACGACTCTTACCGGACGATAGCCGAGCGCTTCGGCTACCTGGGGAGGCATTTTCCCGAGCGCGCCTGAGATACGCTCGACCTGTTCGCAGTCCGCAGCCAGGGTATCGTGAAACACGCTGCCGATCACGTTTGCCGCGATCTCACCTAGCCCCGGGGCATGGTCCTGACTCGCGGCAGCGACCGCGCCTGCCGCCTTGAGCGGTTGTCCGACGGCAATGACCAGTATTCGCTCTGCACCAAGCTTGAGCGCTGGCGACAGCGGTGAGGTCTGCCGCATCGACCCATCTCCGAAGTACTGCACTGCGCCCTCGATGTCGAGCGCGATCGGAGGAAAGATGAAAGGGATGGCGCTCGATGCCAGCAAGTGCCCGACCTGGATTGGCACGCGGTTGGCGACTCGCCCAGGCCGCGCCCAGAGCGGATTCGCTTCGCCTGGCGGACAGGCGACGAAGGTCCAGTGCACACCACTGGAGTAACTGAAGGCGGTGACAGCAAGCGCGTGCAGGTGACCGCCGGCCACATTGGCCTGAATGCTGCCGAAGCCAATGTGTTGAGCCAAAGTTTGCGCAAGCGGGCTGCCGTCGACCAGCGCGCCGTGAGCCCGCGCCGCCTGCACCGAGCGCAAAGCAACCCCAACCCGTGTGCCGGCCAGCCAGTTGGACCAGCCGCCGACGTCACGCAGGGTGAACACCTTCTCCGTGCGGATCTGCGTCCAGTAGTCAGCCAGTTGTTCGAAGGCGACCAATCCGTAAGCGGCCCTGCTTGCAATGAACGCTGCGTTGATGGCACCTGCCGAGGTGCCGATGATGACGTCGAACGGCAGTCTGTCGTGTGCATGACCCGATTCGCGCAACAAATCGGCCACACCCGCCAGGACGCCGGCCTGGTAGGCGGCACGGGCGCCACCGCCCATCAGGACAAGCGCACGCCGTCGACCCGACTGACCGAAGGACGAGCGGATGACCGTCTCGACCGCCATCGCCGGGATGATCCTTCAGTCGAACCGGTAGGCGAAGTCGCCGTTTTCGACGCCGATCTCGACGTTGGTCAGACTCTCGCCATCGATCAGTCGGCGCAGATACTCCTCGGACAGACGCGGCAGGATCGTGTTGGTCAGGATCGCGTCGATCATGCGGCCGCCACTCTCGATCTCCGTGCATCGGGACGCGATCAGCTTGACGACATCCTCGCTGTAGCTGAATGCAGCCTTGTGGTTCTCGGCCACGCGCCTGCCGATGCGGCCAAGCTGCAGGCGGATGATGTTGCCGAGCATCTCATCCGACAACGGGTAATACGGCACCACGGTGATGCGCCCGAGCAGCGCAGCCGGGAACACCTTCAGCAACGGCTCGCGCAGGGCTTTGCCGATCGCTTCCGGATCGGGCATCAGCTCTGGATCGCGCGTCATGTTCATGATCAGTTCACTGCCCACGTTGCTGGTCAGGATGATGATCGTGTTCTTGAAGTCGATCAGCCGCCCTTCGCCATCTTCCATGAGGCCCTTGTCAAAGACCTGGAAGAAGATCTCGTGGACGTCGGGATGCGCCTTCTCGACCTCGTCCAGCAGCACGACGCTATACGGCTTCCGGCGCACGGCCTCGGTAAGGACACCACCCTCGCCGTACCCGACATAGCCGGGTGGGGCGCCCTTGAGCGTGGAGACCGTGTGTGCCTCTTGAAACTCGCTCATGTTGATGGTGATCATGTTCTGCTCGCCTCCGTAGAGCTGCTCGGCGAGCGTCAGCGCCGTTTCGGTCTTGCCCACCCCCGAGGGGCCAACCAGCATGAACACCCCGATGGGCTTGTTCGGATTGTCCAGGCGGGCGCGGCTGGTCTGGATGCGGCGAGCGATCATCTCCAGACCGTGGCGCTGGCCAATCACCCGCTGATTCAGGGTATCGGCGATCTTCAGAATGGCTTCGACCTCGTTCTTGACCATCCGGCCGACCGGAATGCCCGTCCAGTCCGCCACCACCGATGCAACTGCCTGGGCATCCACGGCCGGCAGGATCAAGGGTTCATCCCCCTGCATGCTGGCGAGGCGCGCCTGCAACTCGGCGAGCTTGGTGAGCAAGTTCTGGCGCGCTTCGTCGCCGACCGGGACAGCAACGTCAACCTGTCCGTCGCCCGAGCCCCGTAGCTTGCCGCGCAGCTCCAGGATCTCGTCCACCAGGGCTTTCTCCTCATTCCAGCGTCGATTCAGAACCTCGAGCCGGGCGGCGATTTCGTCGCGCTGCGCCTGCGCTTCCGACCGACGCGATCCGACATCGATGCCGACCGCGGCCTCGCGATCGATGATGGCGAGCTCGACATCCAGCATTTCGATCTTGCGCTGAGCGTCCTCCACCGCAGGCGGAGTGGCATGCTGGCTGACCGCGACGCGCGCGCAGCTCGTATCCAGGAGACTTACCGCCTTGTCGGGCAACTGGCGCGCCGGAATGTAACGATGCGACAGGTTCACCGCCGCTGCGATCGCTTCGTCCAGTAGCAATACCTTGTGATGCCGTTCGAGCACGGTGGCCACACCGCGCAGCATTGCGATGGCCTTGGCTTCGTCCGGCTCGGGGACCTGCACCACCTGGAAGCGACGGGTTAGGGCGGGATCCTTCTCGATGTACTTCTTGTACTCGGCCCAGGTAGTGGCACCGATCGTACGCAGGGTGCCACGGGCGAGCGCCGGTTTCAGAAGATTGGCCGCGTCGCCCGTACCGGCCGCGCCTCCGGCGCCGACCAGCGTATGCACTTCGTCGACGAACAGGATGATCGGCTTCGGGCTGGCCTGCACCTCATCGATGACCTGACGCAGGCGCTGCTCGAACTCGCCTTTCATACTCGCACCGGCCTGTAGAAGACCGATGTCGAGCGCGAGCAGGCTTACCTCGCGCAACTGAGGCGGGACATCGCCTCGCGCCAGCCGCAGTGCGAATCCTTCGACTACGGCCGTCTTGCCGACGCCGGCCTCACCGGTGAGGATGGGGTTGTTCTGCCGCCGCCGCATCAGGATATCGACGATCTGGCGAATCTCCTCATCGCGGCCCGTCACCGGGTCGATCTCCCCTTTACGCGCCTTCTCGGTCAGATCCACCGCGAACTTCTTCAGCGCTTCCTGCTTACCCATCTGAGCCGGCGCCATGGCGCCACTGGCCTCCCCGGGCGAAGCGGCTCCGAGGCCTGTGCCGTCGCTGGCAGACAGACTGTCTTCGGGCGACCCGCGGATGATCGCGTCCAGGCTGTCAGCGACAGCATCGATGCCCACCTTCTCGAACTCACGGGAGATGCCATAGAGGATCGATCGCAGGGTATGCGTCTTGACCATCCCGACGATGAGATAGCCGCCGCGAACTTGCCCGTCGCCGTATTTCAACGTCCCATAGACCCAAGCCCGCTCGACCGCCATCTCAATGTGCTCCGACAAATCGGATATTGAGGTTGCCCCCCGCGGGAGCCGGTCCAGCACCCGGGTCAGGTCCGCTGCCAGTTTGGAGGCGTCGAGATTGAAGTGCCGCACGATGCGATGCAAATCGCTGTCGTTGTTTGACAGGATCTGGTGCAACCAGTGCACCAGTTCGACGTAGGGATTCCCGCGCAGCTTGCAGAAGACGGTCGCGCCCTCGATGGCCTTGTAGAGCAGCGGATTGAGCTTGCCAAAGAGGGCGGTGCGGCTGATATCGGACATGATGGTCGGTCCTCGTTTCGAACGTTGCAATCAGGCAGCGACCGCCGGGTCGCTGCGTTCGTATTGGAGAAGGACGTCTTCGGCATGCTGGCTGCGCCGCCCCACCGGCATGTCGAGCCAGCTGTTCCAGCCCAGACGGGCCGCTGTTCCAAGCCGGGCAGAGGGCACTTCGTCACGTCGAAGCACCAGACGGACATCCCACGTCAATTCAATGCCGAGGTAGTCACGCACGAAATCGCGCAAAAGGAGGCTTCCGCTGCTGCCGGGCAGAAAGCGCTCGAACTCCACCAGCCGGAGCGGACCGAGACGAAGTCGGAAGCGGTGCTGGACGTCGAGAACCTTTTCGCCCGCGACTGCGCCCATGCCAAGCCTCGAACTGTGGTTCCCCGTTTCCACGCGGACACCGCGAGTGCCACCTGCGATGTCCACGGCAGCCAACGCCGTCAACTCCGACCGATCGAGGCGCAACCACTGGCGGACGAAGCACTCGACGTCGACCGGCACCCGCAGCAATGCACGCAATGCCACGCCCAGACCTTCGGCATTGCGCGTGGTGCGCACCAGATGCCCCGACAGGCCGAACTTCCAGTGATCGGGCACATGGTCGCGGTTGCGCATGCCGGGCTGGCCGTACCCGGTGAGACTTGCCACGTAGCGCGTAAAGTGGTCCTCGGCCGGACGATCCAGGCTGAGCGTCGACTGGCAGTCCGCCCAGGCCCGGTAGAACAGCAGAAGCATCCGGTGTTGAAACATGTCCAAAAAACGCAGCATCGTTTCATCGCGATGATGAATCAGGCGCTCCTGGACATATTCCGTCAGATGCCCGGGCAGTGGACCATGCGGGCCAAATAACCCGAAGTGGTAGACCGAGAGCCGTCCTTCCACGCCTTCGCGGCGATCGTCACGGACGAAACTGTGCAGCGTCGACGGCGCGAAAATCAGCGACGGATACTGGGAAAGTTTGACGGGCTCGTCACGCGGTCGTGCCGCCCGCCCCAACGGCGCCGAGGAGGGAAGAAAAGCGTCGAGATGACGCAACGCGACGTAGAAATCGACGTCCGGGGCGTTATCCTCCAGAAGGCGAAGCAGCGCCGCCAGTCTCTGGGCGCGTCGTTCGGCGTCGTGCGCGTGGCGGCCGTCATCCCCTTCCTTCGTGACCGCTGCCGACGATGGTGCCGAGCCCTCGCCGTTTGGCCGGAATGTTTCGAGTTCGCTCATGCGACCGGACGCCTGCCAACGCGCGGCGCCCATTGCGCGATCTGCCCCCGCTGCAGACTGGAAAGCGTCAATTGCGTGAAGGCATTGATCGATACGTGGCGGGCGAGAAATTCGTCCAAAACCGCACCAAGCAGCCACGGGCTGCTACCAGCGAATGGAAGCTCATCGATTGTGAGATCGATCGCAACGCCGCGTCCGTACGCGATCGGACCTGGCTGCGGCAATCGCCGCGAAACGGAGCGCAAACGGGCCCGCTGTACAGCTGCGATCTGAGCGGTGTTGCCTGGCTGCCCGAGGCGGGCATATAGCCCCAGCAACTCCCTGAACGCTGCCGCACCCGCCTTTGCGTCGACGTCGGTCAGGGTAAGGAAATTGAGACTCAGATGCGAAATCAGTCGCCAAGTCATTTCGCGCTCGGCCAGCGCCTGCGTCGGGCGGCTGGGACTCACCACAAAGCGGATGGCCTCGACCGGCGCGGATACGGTCATCGAAAGATCGCTGCCGGCATTGCCGATCGGCGTCAAAAGCGGCAAGTCGCGGTTGGTGCAAAGCGCCTCCACGGTCAACTGGCGCAGCCGCTCCGAGTACGGCGCTTCGAGGGCATCGACAAGAGAGACGAAGCACTCGGAGCCGATGTAACCGGTGCGCGGTCCGTGTCGGCGCGAAATCTCCGACAGCAATCGCGGCTCGCGCCTCACCGAGAAGTAAGCGCCCTGCCCTTGCCGGTCCGTCGCCGCGGAACTATAGAACGGATGAAAGATGGTTTCCTGATCGTCGTCAACCCGATGCCCGCGGACCTTGCGGATCGTGTGGATCTCGTAATCGAGCGGCTTCGCGCGATCGATCACGGCGTGATATTCAAAGCGACTGCTGGTCACCGGGATGCGGTCACTCGTGCGCTCGAAGAGATTGATGACGGGCACGCAATGCAGTTCGAACGAGGAAGCATCCACGAGTGCCTCGAGTTCAGGGCGCGCACTCTTGAACAGGACCACAACCTCGAACTGGCCGCCTCCGATGCGCCGCAAGGCCGGATTGAGCCCGCTGACCGAAAAGAATCGGTAGCGATCGGGAAAAGCAAAGTACTCGTGCAGCAGACGGTAGCCGTCGAAGCTTCGTTGGTCGACCGGCAGCAGGGCTTGCTCGGGCGAAAAGCCTTCTGGCGAAAGCACCGTTGCGGGCAGCGGCGTCAGGTCCCGGATCGGCAGACCCCCGGCGTGCACGACGACGCCGACCGCTTGTGTATGCAGCAACTCCTGGATGCGACTGGCCGCCTCCGATGCCCCCGAGATGAACAACGACAAACGGTCGAGCGCGAGCGCGTTGACCAGCACCTGGTGCGTGGTTGCGAACCGGAGCCGCAACGCACCGCGCACAGAAGCCCCCCAACGATAGCCCGAAAGGGGAAGATCGGGCGGCGCTGCCGTCAGTCGCGCCTCCGACAGGCGCAGCGGCCACAGCGTCAGTGCGTCGCCGGTGCGGAACTCGCAGGCCGTCTGTTCGTTGGCCGGCAAGCGGGCGCGCAGACGTGTATGCCGAGCCAGTTCGAAGCCGTCCGGCGTACCACCCTCCGAGCGGGAGGGCTCGAAACGCGCAATGGCCATCGAGGGCGTTGGGGCCAGGTAGGACGGATAGACCACTTCCAGCAAGCGTTGCGAGAAGCGGGGGAACTCCGCATCCATCTTCAACTGGATGCGTGCCGAGAGAAATGCGAAACCTTCCAGCAGACGCTCGACGTAGGGGTCGGCGACCTCGATACCGCGCATGCCCAGCCTCGCGGCCACCTTCGGAAAGGAATGCGCGAATTCTGCGCCCTGCTCGCGCATGTATGCGAGTTCGCGGTTGTAGTAGTCGAGCAGGCGAGGATCCATCGCTCAGCCGCCCGGCGACGCGCTGACAATCTGATCGGTGAGGTTGACCTGGCGCGTTTCGAGGTCGAGTTGTGAGCGCATCAGCAGTTCGACCGGGAACGGAATCGACCAGAGCTCGGCCCGAATCTCGAATTCGATCCGGTTGTGGTGGGCTTGACCGTCGGCATTAAGGGCGCGAATACGAAGACTGTCGGGGAGCAGGCGCGGCTCGAACTGAATCAGCGCATCACGAATGGAACGCTCGAGATCGGCCCAGCTGACTTCCGAAAAATTTTTGCCGGAAAGCACAGGGATCCCGTAGTTGACGACGGAACGCCTTACCTCCGGGTACTCATCCAGTTCACCGCTGGTGTTGTGCGCGGTCGTATTGAGCAACCAGCCGATATCCCGCAGCACCGTGCGTTTGAGCCGCCCTTTCGACACGACCGAATTCTTCAGCGGCTCCTGGCCATTACCCGGATCGTCGTCCGTCAAACGGTCCAGCAGCGCAGGCTGAAGACGATCCCCCTCGGATCGCAGGATCGTGCGTTCCTCGGTGGAAGCTGACGCCGCTCGGCCCGAAGTCATTCTGTCGTGTGCGCAGTCGCCGTCATCCGCGTGACGGTTCGGATATCAAGGAGGGGATGTTCGCCCGCGTCACTTACCAGCATTCGTTGCCCGAGACCGAACCACTGATCGTCCCCCGCATCGGACCAGCGCGTCGCCGCAGAGCGCTTCAGGGCATCCTCGCCTTCAAGGGCGTCGGTTCCGGCATAGCGTGCCGGCATGAGTACTGGCACTCGACCCTCGTTCGGCAACAGCAATTCGCCCGTCGCCCAGACGAGGTCGCGCAGATCGCTGGGTGGCTCGATGTGCAGCCCCGAGATGCTTTCGATTGGCAGCCAGTAGTACTGCCCATTCGCAATGATTTCGAAGGTGGGACCGAGGCGCGAATCGCCATCACAGAGCCACTCGACGGCCGTTCCATCGACGTCGAAGGCAACCGGCTCCGCGGCCTCCAGCGCTTCAGCGCGGAGCGCCCGCCCCTTGGCGCCCTCGCCGGATGCCTCGAGTCGCAGCGCCTCCAGTAAAGGCCCCATCCACGCCGGCGGCTGCCCCATGACCGACGGCTGAAGTCGGCCGGAAAACACTTCCGCACGATAGCGTTCGGCGCGGATGGCCTCTCGGTATGTCTGCGCCATCGGTATTGCCTTCGCGTCCATCTGCGCACATAGCTGCAACTGTGCGAGCGCGCGCTCCCACCGTCCCATCACGCAGAGATGCTGGAACAGATGGACGCGAAGCTTCGGATCCGCAGCATTGGCGCGAACCTTGGCCTGCAGGTCAGCGAGCTCGATCTCCAGCGATGATGCGGTCATGACTCGGCTTTCCCCAAACGTTTGCCAAACTCCGGCACGTCCGATGCGACGTGAATGGAACAATGGGGCGACCGACTCCGTCGATCGCCCCACCTGCGAGAACGGACGGCCGGATCAGCCGCGACGGTTCTCCTTGTTGTTCCAGGTGGCATTGACGCTGGCACCCTTGCCGCCGGTGGCGTTTTCCTCCCAGTACTCCGTCTTGATCTCCTCGAAGTTCAGCGTAACGCTGACATGGGCCTCGGCATTCGCCGAACCGGCAATGTCGACATGCGAAACACGGGCGTTTTTCATTGTGATCTGCAGATACTCGTAGGACTTGCCAGCGCCGCCCATCTTGGTGGCTGTGAACACGGCCTCCGAGATGGGCTTATGGTCGGCGCAGAAGTTCATCAGATTCGGCACCGCCTTCTCGAGCTTGCAGGTAAAGGAAAAGTCACGGTACTCGACGCGGCCCACACCACCGCCCATACCGGTACCGCCGGAGGACAGGTTGTTCAGACCCTCAGAGTAGCTCATGATTTCGATCTGACCCTTGTGGTTGGACTCTTGGCACTCACCGGTGATGCCGGTGAGCTTGAGGAACATATTGCTACCTTGGACAGCCATGATGGACTCCTGATCGGTTGGGGTTCAGTGAATTAGGAGCGTGCGTTGGTGCCCCTATGCTGCATTAGACGCACTCGTACAGGGAATCGTGACATTCGTCGTGAGCGGCACGTTACAGCGTGTTACACCGGGCGCAGGCGTCGCCGTGCCTGTTGGATTAGGGAAACGCCGAAGAAAGCAGTGAGCGGGATGAAGCGTAAGGCGCGCGGAGCCCGGCGACCGAGACATATCAACGGGATAGGCGCGGGAGCGAGCACCCCGCAACGCAACGATTCGCCCGCGCAGTACTTTACTGAGCGTTTCGTTAGCCATAGCGCGCATCAGCGACTTGCCGCCACGCCGTGCATGTACCCGCGCTACTACTTGGCGGCTGCCGCCTTGGCAGACGGCAATTTGGACACGAGCCGCAGCGATACGGTCAGGCCTTCAAGTTGATAGTGCGGCCGCAAGAAGAACTTCGAGGTGTAGTAGCCCGGGTTGCCTTCGACTTCCTCGACCACCACCTCCGCGGCCGCCAGCGGCTTGCGCGCCTTGGTTTCCTGCGTGGAGTTGGCCGGATCGCCGTCGACGTAGTTCATGATCCACTGGTTCAACCAGCGCTGCATGTCCTCCCGCTCCCTGAACGAGCCGATCTTGTCACGCACGATGCACTTGAGGTAGTGCGCAAAGCGACAGCAGGCAAACATGTAGGGCAACCGCGCCGCAAGATTCGCGTTCGCGGTGGCGTCCGGGTCGTAGTATTCGGCCGGCTTGTTGAGCGACTGCGCTCCAATGAACGCGGCAATGTCGGTGTTCTTTCGGTGCACGAGGGGCATGAAGCCGTTCTTGGCAAGTTCGGCCTCTCGCCGGTCGGAAATGGCGATCTCCGTGGGGCACTTCATGTCGACGCCGCCATCGTCCGTCGGGAAAGTATGCGCCGGCAGGTCGGTCACGATTCCGCCGGACTCGACACCGCGGATCGACGTGCACCAGCCGTATTCCTTGAATGAACGATTGATGTTCGCGGCCATTGCAAAGGCCGAGTTGGACCAGGTGTACTTCGAGTGGTCGCCCCCGCCCGTATCCTCCTCGAACGCAAACTCTTCCACCGGATTGGTCTTTGCGCCGTAAGGCATCCGCGCCAGGTAGCGCGGCATTGCAAGGCCGACGTACTTCGAGTCGTCAGAGTCGCGCAGTCCGCGCCATGCTGCGTACTCGGTGTTGCTGAAGATCTTCGTCAGGTCGCGCGGGTTGGCCAGTTCCTGCCAGGACGTCATCTGCATGATGTTCGGAGACGCCCCGGCAATGAAGGGGGCGTGGGCCGCTGCGGCAACTCTCGCCATCTCCCCGAGCAACTCGACATCCGGCGCGCTATGGTCGAAGAAGTAGTCTCCGACGATGCACCCATACGGCTCGCCGCCGAACTGCCCGTACTCTTCTTCGTACAGCTTCTTGAAGATCGGGCTCTGGTCCCACCCCGTGCCCTTGTAACGCCGCATCGTTTTGCGCAGGTCGTTTTTCGAAATATTGAAGATCCGAATCTTCAGCATCTCGTCCGGGTCGGAGTTGTCGACCAGATACTTCAGTCCGCGCCACGTACCTTCCAAGCGCTGGAACTCCTCATGATGGAGGATCACGTTCATTTGCTCGGAGAGTTTCTGGTCGAGGGCGGCGATGAGCGCCTCAATCGTTCGGTACGCATCCGTCGATATCGTGTTGGTGTGAACAAGCGCCTGCTGAGCAAGCGTCTGCACGGCCGCTTCGATCGCGCCGCGTGCCTCGTCCGTCTTCGGCCGGAACTCCTTGTTCAGGAGACTTGAAAAGTCGCTACCCTGGAATTCGACGTTTGAAAGCGAGGTTTCTCGTTGGGTTTCAGTGGCCATGATCAGTTCATCCCTGTGGAATTGATGGTCGTGCAGATTGGGCAGTCATCAGCGACTCACGTCCGGTCACGCGCCGTCCTTCGGTTTGGGAGCCGAAGAAAGCGATGCCATCAATGCCGGGTCCTGCAGCACCTTGGACAGGAGTTCCTCGGCCCCCGACTTGCCATCCATATAGGAAAGAAGGTTGTGCAACTGTGTGCGCGCCTCGAGCAGTTGGTTCAGCGCGCCAACCTTCTTGGCCACAGCCGCCGGCGAAAAGTCATCCATGCTCTCGAAGGTCACATCGACGGACAGATAGCCTTCGCCCGTCAGCGTGTTCGGCACTGTGAAGGCCACTCGCGGCTTGATCGCCTTCATCCGCGCGTCGAAGTTGTCGAAGTCGATCTCGGTGAACTTGCGGTCGGCAATATCCGGCAGAGGCTCCTCGCTCTTGCCGGAAAGATCGGCCATCACGCCCATGACGAAGGGGATCTGCACCTTCTTCTCGGAACCGTACACCTCGACGTCATACTCGATCTGAACACGCGGCGCACGATTCTTGGCGATCCACTTCTGACCACTCTTCTTGGCTGACATAGGTTTTACTCCTCGCTAAGGTTGAGCCACCAAGGCGGCTTGGACATCAGGATTCGTTGCCCGGAGCACGCGCTCCGGTGATCATCTCGAGATGCGAGATGGAGTCAGGATTGAGTTCCTGCATGATTTCAAGGAAGCTCATGCTGAGCATACGCTGAGCTCGACGCGCAAACAACGATGCCGGATTGCTCGGTTCAGCCCGCTCGAGGTACTCGCACACGCGTTCGAGCGCGCGGCGGGCGTCTTCCCGGCTGGCAATGACGCCCGCCACGAAGGCTGGGCCAGTCGCCGCGCTGCCGCCCACTTCGCCGGCCACTTCGGCTTCGGCAGAGGCGCCCGCCGATGACTGCAAGCGGCGAATCGCGTTCGCAACGGGGCGCAGGGCATCGATCAAGCGATCGAGGTCGGGGCGGTCCTCGATCGACATCCGATCGGAGAGCAGAGCAACGAGTGCTTCCGCCGTCTCGAAGGCCGTGAGTACGGCAAGAACGGGTTCGTGACCCGCACTCAACGCGTCACTGAGGGCGACATCCAACTGCGCCGCGGACAAGGTCGCCTCTTGCGGGCGGACATAAGCGGCTTCGACATCGCGATAGGAAGCCGACAAGGGCGGCGGCAGCAGTACGGACCCGCGCAGCGCCTGCAGAATCTTGTCTTCCCCACTGAACTCCGACCCGGCGAACGCCGTAAGGGCATTGGAGCGCAAAAACGGGTCGACATCCCCATCGATCTCGATGCGCGGATGCACCCGATCCCAATAGCGTTCACAAAGCGAGCAGGCGAGCCTAAGCCCGGAGGCGAATGCGCCGATCCCATGGAGATGGGTTCCCGCGAGCGTCAAAAGCGCCACGACGCGCAGGTCACGCGTCCGACCGAGCAGGTCGCGCGCCATTGAATCGACCCGTCGCCAGTCCGGCTCGACTGCCGGAATGATTGTGTCGCCGAACTGTTGCTCAGGCTTTCCCGCCGATTCCTTCGTGAGTTCGAGGAATGCAGCGTCGTACTCACAGTCCGGCCCGCAAGGGTCGTCCTCGGAAAGCGGTTCCAGGTAGGCGCTGTAGTCGATCATGGGTCGCTAAATAGTTCCGGCCAATACGCCGCGGCATCCCGCCGACTGCGCAGCAGCGTGCTGGCAAAGGACTTCTGCGGGATCGGACGACCGCGCGTGCGTCAAGGCTATAACGGCGCACGGCGGACAGCAACCCTGCGACGGGTTACGCAACGTTACAGGCTCCCGAATCCCTTGTGCTGTGGCAGACGGAATTCGACGCCGTGAAGCGACACGCGACTATGCTCCCCCGACCCCAAGGCAACGCTGGATGAATCGCTGCGCGGGCGAATCGCTGCGTTGCGCAGTTTTGGCTCTAGCACGTCTGCCTTTGGACAGGCTTGACCTTGGCTTCGCAAAGATGACCCTACGCCGCAACTGCGTTGTCGCTCCCTCGCCTATCTGTTTGATATGCCTCGATCACTGCGCTCCGAGCGCCTTGCGCTTCATCCCGCTCATTACATTTTTCAGCGTTTGCCCGACGCGACCACAGGCGCAACAGCGGCGCAATCAGGCGATGACCACGCTCGGCGGAAGCGTCCGTTCGTCATCGTCATCCATCGTCACTGTTTCCAGCCTGCAACGCGCCAGTATCGCGGAAAAGTTGTCGTGGCCGGGCGCCATTCGACCACGCACGGCTGACAGCAACAGGTCGCGCCACGCATCGACGGTCGGGCTTTGCTGATGCAGTCGACCCAATGTCGCCTCATCCACCAATTCCCACACGCCGTCGCTGCAAAGCAAGACACCGTCCCCGTCCTGCAATGCGATCGGCTGCTCGCTCACGTACGGCTCGACGTCCTCCAGATTGGCACCGAGGGAGGCATACAGCACGTTGCGCTTGGGATGCTCGCGCAGACGGTCCGCGGGGTACAGACCGGCATCGATGAAGCGCTGAACCAGCGAATGGTCGTAACTCTGCGCGACGATTGCGCTGCCACGCAGAACATAGCAACGCGAGTCCCCCAGGTTGCCAACCAGCAGCCGCCGCGTATCGGTATCGATCAGCGCCGCAACGAAGGTGGAGGCCATCCGTGAGAGTCGTTCGCCCTCGCCCTGGCGAGCGGTGATGGCGCTATCGGCCGCACGCATGCAGCGCAGGAGGGTATCCCGGCTGAAGGCGGGCAGGCGCGCAAACTCGCCCGCCGCCGAGGCAATCGCAATCCGGGCGGCCACATCGCCGCCCCCTTGCCCACCGGCGCCGTCGGCCAGCATCAGCAGTCGAACGGCACCGAAGGCGCTGCTGTCGCCGACGGCATCTTCGTTGTAATCCCGACCGCCGTCGTGAGAGAAACTGCATGAAGACAGCCGCATGATCGTCCGCGTGCTCATGCTCATCCCCCTCCCTTGAGTCGTTTGGTTTCGCGCTCATACGCCTCGACGAAGGCACGGCCGAACACGCTCTGGAAATCATCCTCCGCCTCACGCCGGACCTGCCCGAACAGCGCCACGTACTGATCCCACAACTTCGACTTTCGGGCGGCAGGCAGCAGGGAGTCCAACACCGACCCCTTTGCCAAGCGCGCCTCAAGGCGTCCAGGATCGAACTTTCCGAGCACTTCTTCGAGCGCGGCCCGCGTACCTGCGATGACACCGATCTCATGCGCACGCAGATCCTCGAACGCATCGCGCATGGCGACGTCCGCGCGCATGAAACCCGGCATCTTCTTGCCGAGCAGCTGCTGCAGGGCCGCATCCGCATTCGGCAGGAACTTGAGCGGGTTGTTGGCCTCGACCGAAATGATCGTGACGCTGGCTTGCAGCTCGCGTTTGGTCGTCGCCCGCGCGGCCAGCATGTCGATGGCACCACCGATCGCCGAGCGCAGCAGCGCGCCGATGATGCGCATGTGCTCTGCTGTGAGTCCATTCGGCAACGCGCTCGGAGCGAGTTCGGCCCCTTCCATGAAAGCGCGAGTGAGATCGTCGGGCGCGGCGGCCGGTGGGAGCGGCGGCTTCCGCGGGAGGGGACTTGAAACATCCGCCGCCGTGGCGCCATTCGGCGGCCATGGCGGAGCGGACGGCGGCGGGTTCGCGCCCCGGGTCGAAGGGTCCATCCGAGGTGCGCTGCCCGGCACCGGCGGGGACGAGTGCAACCCTCCCGCTTTGGATATGGGCTGCGCGAGATCGGCAAACGGATCGCCGGGCAGCGGCGCCGACGGGGCCATACCGGTCAAAGCCGCCAGCGGATCCAGCGCGCGCGGCGGCTGAAAAGCGGCCTGAAACTCCGGTGTGTGGTCCGGCGTAGGTGCCTGACTAGGCGCTTCCGTGGTGCCGTCGAGCGCCGCAAGCGGGTCGACCGGCCCCTGCACCCGCACCAGCGATTCCAGCGTTCCGTCTCCGGCAGCAGCCGCCGGCGCGGCGCCAAAGGCATCGAGCACCGGATCGCGCAAACTCGGCGGGCCAACAGGGAAAAGCGACTCGACGGGCGGCAACTCGCCGCCGTCGAGTGCTTGCGCCGCCGCAGAGGGCGGTGGTGCAAGCGACGCCAGCGGATCGAACGCGTTCCGCGGCGCCTCGGACGGCAGGTCGAATGGATTGAAATCGTCCGGGATAATCGGTGCCGCGGGAGGCTGAAATGCAGGCGTAGGCGCCGGTCCGGCGCGCGCGACGGGAGGCGGCATCGCCTCACCCATGCCGGTGAGCATGTGACTCGACGGCGTCGCGGCGCGAAACGATGACTGGATCGCGGACGGGGAACCGGCCGCCAGCAGGTCTGCAAACGGGTCCACCGAGTGGGTGGCCGGCGCAAACGCGGATTCCCCGCTAGCCAAGGCCGCCCCCGCCCCCAGAACGGCCAACGGATCGATGCTTGCGCGCGGCACCTGCACCGGGGGCGTGGCAGTTGCGGACGCCGCGGCGACAGCCGGATCCCGAGCCAACGTCGCGTCACCAACCGACGGTGCGGTGGGCGTGGCTCCAGACGACGCAGGCTCACCGAGACCGGCAAGGAGCGCGTCGAAGGGATCCCCGCCACCGAGCGCTGCCTGCGGCAAGATCGGCGCCGGCGGCGTATCTGGCACCATCGGGACCGGGCGCTCGTCGACAGCGAAGGAAGGTGCGAGCGGATTGGCGGGGATATTGGGCGAGAGCTGCGCCGCGCGCGCCGCCCGGGCGCTGACCGTGTTGTAGTGCGCGACCAGTACATACGGACCAAGCTCGACGTACATGCCGTCGGCGAGCGAGACCTTATCGCCGTAGTCGAGCTGCCGGTCGCCGACCATGATCGGCAGCGAGGTGCTCGCGTTGGTCAGCACCGCCAAACCAGATTCATCGAAACTGACCGTTCCGTGCAGACGCGATACGCGTCGATGCTTGTCTGGCAGCGCCATCGTATTGTTCTCGTCGCGTCCCAGGGTACCCCCGGCTTGCGTGAAAGTGACCGCAAGCGGCGTGCTCGGCGCCAGCGCGTCGACAGTGACGACGGACAAGGTGAGGCTACTCACGGTCCTTTGTACTTCTCGATCAGCGCCCCAGGACGGCGCGACGTGCCTGCTGGAACTGCGGCCCCCATACCGGGTGCCCATGCTCGGCTCGCGCCAGATCGAACGTCGCATCGAGGCGGAAAGCGCGTTCGAAGGAATTTCGGCAAGCAGCGGTGGCGCCGCTTACACACTGGGCAAACGCCAGCGTCTTCAAGGCTCGCAGACGTTGACCGACCGCGAGTGCGCTGTCATTGCCGAGCGGCGTCAGCAAACGGATCGCCTGCGCGAAATCACCCCGCTCGTAGGCTGCAACTCCGTTGGCGAGCGCCTGTTCGGCCGCGGAAGGCTCCGCCGGTGGTGCGGGCACGGCCGGCGGCGGCGACGGAGCTGCTGGGAGTGCCGGTGCCACTGCCTCAGGCGCCGGCGGTGGCGAGGGTTGCGTCGGCTGCGCGGTGGGCGGCGGATAGTTGACAGTGGGCTGAGGCGGCGGAGCGCATGCCCCGGCCGCAAGGCTTGCAGCAATTGCAATTGCGATGGTACGGGGCGAGGTCAGCGAACGAATACACATACGACTTCCCCTAGAAACTGTGCCGAAGCGTGACCGACTTGCCGGGTTGGATCTCGACGGTACGAGTCACCGGCGGTGCGGATGGATTGCGCAACTCGATCGTATGACGGCCGGGAGGCAGTGTCAGCGTCGACAGCGGCGGGACGGTCCCCCGCTGTTCACCGTTGACGATGACGTTTGCCCATCCGTTGGTGACAACGAGCCGAAGCCGTCCGGTCTCAGCCGTCGGCGGAGATGCGGACGCCGCGTCGCGGGAATCGGCCGGGACGGAGGACTGGACGGGTGCCGAGGCTGCCGGCGCCGCGACGTTCGGCGTCGGTGCGGGCATCGAGGATGCCGCGGTTGGCCCCGGCGGTGACGCGGCCGACGATTCCCCACCTTGCTTCGGCGGTTCGGCCGCTGGGGGCAGCGCAGGCGCTGAAGCGGCAACTGCAGGCGGCGCGGCCGGTGCCTCGACCGCCTTCGGGGCATCGGCGGCCGGTGGCGGTGCCGCGCGTTTGCCACCCGACAGCAGGAAGTAACCACCAGCGGCGAGTGCAACGACCAGCACTGAGACGACAATGAGAATCGCCGCCGGGCTCGACGACTTGGCGGTGCCTGGCGCAGAAGCGCCGGAGACCGAGGTCGGACCGCCCGTCGGTGGCGCGCGGTCGGCCGACTTCCTGAGCGGCGTGGACAGGCGTTGGGCACCCATCGACGTCTCGCGACTTGGCGGCGGCGGTAGGGGTGCCGTCGGCGTTCCCGCCAGCAGATCCGCCAGCGGATCGTTCGCCGTCGCCGGCGAAACGGGGGGTGTGGCATCGCCGCTCGGGTTGGGCGCGGTCACCGAGGTCGCCCGCGCCGTGGGCGACGTATCGACCGATGTTGCCGGCCGACCAGAGGGGATGACGACCGTCGAACTCACCGGCGTGGTAACCCAGCCCAGCGCCGCCCGCAACTCGTCGATCGACTGATAGCGGTGCTCGGGCATGACGGCGAGGCACTTCGTCACCACCCGACAGAGATTCTCGGAGAACGGCGCGCGCGCCACCGTTGCGACATCCTTGAGCGGATCGGTCATCATCCGCGAAATCGCCTGTACGGGCACCTTTCCCGTCATGGCGTGGTAGAGCACTCCACCGAGCGCATAGACATCGGTCCATGCGCCTTGCGCCATCGAACCGTCGTCGGAGTACTGTTCGATCGGCGCATAGCCAGGCTTCAGGACAGTGGTGAGAGCTCGGGTCATGCCGCCGATGATCCGACGCGCAGCGCCGAAATCCATCAACACCGAACGTCCGTTCGGCAGCACCATGATGTTGTCGGGTGCAATGTCGCGGTGATAGCAGTGCTCGGCGTGCAATTCGCGAAGAGCGAGAAGAATCGGATCGAGTGTCTGGCAGAGCCACTCCTCGGTGATGACCTCGGGCGTGCTGCGTATGGTTTCGCGCAGCGTTATGCCCCGGTAATACCGCATGGCCATATACGCCGTGCCGTTGCCTTCCCAGAAGCGGAAAACCTCGACCAGTCCGGGATGCGAGAACTTGGCAAGCATCCGCGCTTCGTTGATGAAACTGGACAGACCCGCCTTGAACGTCTTCTCCTGCTCGGCCGAGCGCACCTCGATCGTTCCACGCTCGGTACGGCTCGCGAACGCTGCCGGCAAGTACTCTTTGATGGCGACGATGCGATCAAGCGTGGTGTCGCGCGCTGCATAGACGATGCCGAATCCGCCTTCGCCCACGACGCCGGTGATCTCGAATTCGCCCAGCCGCGTACCGGCAGGAAGTGCGCTTGAGGCTGTGGTGATGGGTGTGTTCATAGGCACTCTGCCTGGGTACGATGCATCAGAAGCTGTGGCGGACGACCTGGCTCGATCCCGCTGTCACTTCGATGGTGCGGGAGACCTGCCCGCGCCCCGGAGCGATGATGTCGATCTGATGTTTGCCGACAGGTAGTTTGACCTCCCCCATCGACGAAGACAAGCCGCGAGTGATGCCGTTGATGTCGATTCGAGCAGCGGGACGAACGTCGAACCGCACGCTACCCTCACCGGCCGGAGCGGCGTCCCCCGACGGCCCGGGTGGCACGATCCCGGAGGACGCCGTCGAATCGCTCGCTGGGGCTGCCTGCGCGGGCGGCGAACGATCCGTCGGCGTGACAGAAGGCGACGCGGGTGGGGGGGAGGGCTGGACGACTGCCGTGGCAGGCACTGGAGCCGCTCCTCGATCACCGCGCAGGCGCCAAAAACCGAGCGCGACCCCGACCGCAACGACCGCAAGCGCCGCCACGACCATCCAGCGGCGGCCGGAATCCGACGCAGACGCTGCCGGCGTCGCTGGCGACCGCGCCGGCGGCGGGGGAATCGCAGGTGAACGGCCAGGAGGCGCCGCCGTGCCAACTCGGACGGCCGCCTCGGGTTCCAGCCAGATCTGCGGCGGTTGCGTCATCACCCTGGGCGCGAGCCCGATGTTCCAGCCAAGCGCTTCGCGGAACTCGGTGACGCTCTGGAAGCGATGATCAATATGGACGCTCATCGCCTTGGCGACCGCGGCAGAAAAGCCGGGCGAGTAGCGATCGCCAGTAACCGTGGCAACCGTCGGCAGCGGGTCCGACAACAGGCGGGAAACGGCCTGCAATGGGGCCTTGCCGGTGGCCATGTGGTAGAGGACACCACCCAACGCATAGACGTCGGTCCAGGCGCCCTGCTTCATCGAGCCGTCGTCACTGTACTGCTCGATTGGGGCATAGCCGGGCTTGAGCACTGTCGTCAGCGCCTGCGTCGCATCGCCAATGATGCGTCGCGCGGAGCCAAAGTCGAGCAACACCGAGCGGCCGTCGGCCAGCATGATGTTGTCCGGTGCGATATCGCGATGGAACACCTGGTCGCGGTGCAGCATCTCCAGCGCGTCGAAGATCGGGCCCATGATGTGCGCGATCTCCTGCTCGGAAAACCCGCCCGGCGTCTCGTCGATGGCCTTCCTGAGCGTACGGCCCTTGTAGTAACGCATCACCATGTAGGCGGTGCCGTTACCCTCCCAGAATCGGTACACCTCGAGCAAGGCGGGGTGCGAGAACTTGGCCAGCATCTTCGCCTCATTGATGAAGCTGCGCAGGCCGGCTTCGAACGTTGCGCGATGATTCTCGGCGCGGACCGCCACGCGCACCCCGTCGACACGTCCGGCGAACGCCGCTGGCATGAACTCCTTGATGGCGACGGTGCGATCGAGATTGAGGTCGCGGCCGAGGTACACGATACCGAAGCCACCCTCGCCGATGACTCCCGTGACTTCGAAGTCCGCCAGCCGGGCACCGACCGGCAGGCAGTTCACGTGCGCTGCCAGCAGATTCTTCGTCTCGTTGCTCAAATGAGGTTCCTGTCTCGCCATACGCGAACGGTACGAAACGTTACCAGCTTTCGCCAGCAGATCGGGAGCGGCGATGCACTCGATGCCGTCGAACGCTGTGCGCTGCGACCGCGCTCAGAAGGCGAGACCGACCTCGGCGAGCGTCTTCGTCTGCGTGGAGCCGACGACGCGAGCGCGAAAGGCTTCGGTGGCGGCGCTGCGCCCCTGCGCGAAGAGCGGACTCGGCGAGCCCCGCTGCCCGAGTGAGGTGATGTCGGCCACCTGAACGGTAGCGGTTCGGCGCTGCACATCGATATCCCGAATTCGTGCCGTCACATTGAACGTGTAGGTCACGCGCTGGCAATCAGCACCGCTTCCCACGACACAAAACGGAAAATCTTGTGTGAATGCGACAGTGGCGCCTACGAACGAGCGTGCGAGAGCCTGCCGCTCCTCCACCGCCCGACTTGCTGCCCGCTCCCGCTCGACCAATGCCGCCAGCTTCTGCCGTGCGATCGGGTGACGCTCACACTCATCATCGGGGAACTGCTCGAGGAACCGCCGAAGCGCTGCCTGCGTACCGGCCGAGTTGAACGCAGCGAAGCACTGCGCTTTGCGAACTGCCGCATCGTTGACTGCAACCGGCGCCGGCCCCGTCGCGGAAGGCGGTTGCATGGCCGTCGGCGCCGCAGGCGCGGCGGGCTGGGGCGCCTCGACGGCGAAGAACGTCCTACCACGTTCGGTCGGGCGGCCGCCGACGAACTCACCTTCGAAACGGTCGCCTGACCCCCAGCGGTAAATGCCGCGGCCATGCGGCAAGCCATCGCGCACTTCACCGGTGTACGCGTCACCGGAAGGGAACAGGATGTCGCCCTGCCCCGTTGCTCGGTCCTCGCGCCATTCACCTTCGTAGCGGCTACCGTCGGGGAAGGTCATCACGCCGCGGCCCTCCTTGCGATCAGCACGCCACTGGCCCTCGTAACGTTGACCGTTCGCGAACGTCGCCACGCCGCTGCCGTCGCGCCGTCCGGTCACCCAGTCACCGGAATAGACATCCCCGCCGGGCTGCGTAAGCGTCCCGCGGCCGGTGCGTTCGCCGCGCTGGAACGTACCCTCGTAGACATCCCCGTTCGGATAGGCAAGCGAACCCTGCCCATCGGGTCGGTCATCGCGCCACTCGCCCTGATACTGCATTCCGTTCGGCCACCGATACGTGCCGCGTCCCGCCTTGATGCCGCGCACGATCGTCCCTTCGTAGCGCGCTCCATCGGCATATTCGACACGCCCTTCCCCGGAGATCGAACTGTCGCGCGGATCGATCGTGAAACGTCCGCTGAACAGCGCGTTGGAAACGCGTATTTCACGCTCGGGAACCGAGGGCTGCGTCGCTGCCGGCGCCGCAGGCGATGGAACCACCGCCACCGGCGGCTGAGCAGGCAATTGCGCGCTCGCAAGCGGAGGCGCGCCGGGCGCCGTAACCGCAGCAGCAGCGGCCGGCAATGGGGTCGGCGCCGCCGCCGGGGCCGCGCCGCCGCCGGAGGCAAAGCGCTCCGCTTCGGCCTCACGCAGGTGGCGCGACAGCATCGCTGGCGGAATGTCATCGACGCAGCTCTCGACGGTACAGTCGCGAAGATTGTCCTGCCGCAGCAACATCCCGTTGGCGAACTCGCCGCGCAGGATGAATACCGGTCGGCCGGCCACGAAGCCGAACACTTCGCCCGCACCGTCGGCCGAACCGTCGCGGCATGCACCGATCCACGACACCGACAGGGCCGGGCGAAGCGGCAACCCGCTCAGTCGGCAACCGGCGCGGAGCTCCACCAGAGGTGGTTCCGGGCGTACACCGACCTGTGCGGCCACGTTGCACGCAAACAAGAAAGCGAAGCCGGCCGTGCAAGTTCGGGTCGCGAATATGGGTCGTGCACGCATACGAAGCATTCAGACGATCGACCTTCCTCGACCGCCCATTCGACGCAACAATCTTACGACGAGCGCATAAGATTTCCAGCGGAGTGCCACTGGAACGTATCAATCATAAATTAGCATTGGACGCATGGAATTCATTGGCAGGCTCCTTCCCGAGTGCCCCGCGTCGGCCATATCCACATACCCCCTGCGGAAGGGTCGCTCCAACGGTAAGGTTCGGAGTCCACGACGTCGCATCCGCATCATCCGATTCCATGGCCCGGGCGACTTTTCCCCATTCCACCTTTCTTCAGGAAACGCCGGATACATTGCTGCGCGGGTGAATCGCTGCGTTGTGCGGTGTTGGCTTCGGCACGCCTGGCTTTCGGCAGGCTTAACCTTGGCCTCGCCAAGGTTGCCCTACGCCGCAACTGCGTTGTCGGTCCCTCGCCGATCCATTTGATATGCCGCGGTCGCTGCGTTCCGTGCGCCTTGCGCTTCATTCCGCTCGCTGCTCTCGTCAGCGTTCCCAAGCGATCGGGGCGCGCGCTTGAATACGGAGGCCATGACGCCGTCGACGACAGGGCAGCGAACCGCAGCGGGGGCGACGCCCCCCGTCGTCATTCGCCTTGCACTGCGCTCCGGCAACCCTTGGTCACGGCCTCGCTTCCAACGCCGGGCGGAGCGTGTCCGAGCCGTTGTGCCCGCGACAGGCTGAAGGTATGCCCATCATCCTCCTGAACACCCTGCTCGTCGCAACCCTGGTGAGCCTGGCAGTCGCTTGGCTGATCGTGCGGACGTCTCGTTGGCATGGCGCGGTTTCCGGCGATCCGCCAGCCGCCGGGCCGCAGAAGCTGCACACGAGGACCGTCCCTCGCATCGGCGGGATCGCAATCGCCCTCGGCCTACTTGCCGGCCTCGCCTCCGCACGAATCCAGTTGGCCGGCAGCGGCGTTCTCAGCAACTGGCTTTGGCTTGTCGCGGCGCTCGCGCTCGCGTTCGGCTTCGGATTGGCCGAAGATCTCACTCGCCGGATTGGTCCGTGGGTGAGGCTGAGCGCCACCTTCGCGGCGGCTGCGATTGCAAGCGCCGGTGGAAGCCTCGTCCTGACACGGTTCGACTTCGCCCCGCTCGATGCCCTGCTCACGATGCACATCGTCATGGCGTTCGCTCTCACCCTCTTCTGTGTCGGCGCGGTTGCGCATGCCTACAACCTGTCCGATGGCCTGAACGGGCTTCTGGGTGGACTGGCGCTTGCGGCCTGTTGCGTGATCGGAAGCGTCGCAGGGCAGATCGGCGATAGAGATGCATCCGTCTTCGCGGTCGCCCTGGGCGGCGCCAGCCTCGGTTTCCTGCTGCTGAACTTTCCCCGTGCGCATCTGTTCGCGGGCGACTCGGGTGCCTACCTCATCGGAACGGCGGTCGCATTTCTCGGCATCATGCTGGCCATACGCAATCCCGGGGTGAGCCCCTGGCTGGCTTTCCTGTCGGTCATCTATCCGTTTACCGACACCACCTTTGCCATCCTGCGCAGGATGTGGCAGGGACGCGGCATCATGCAGCCCGATGCCGAGCATTTGCACTCCCTGCTCGCTCGCTGGCTGGCGCGAAAGTCTTCGACTGGCGGTGGCGCGGCCAATCCTGCGGCGACCGCGCTGATCCTGGCCGGTTATGCTCCTTTTGGCCTGGCCGCGATTGCCCATGCGCGCGACAGCACCGCCCTGATTCTCCTCGCCTGCGTTTTCGCGGTCGCCTACGTTTCGCTCTGGTTTCTGTTGCGAAAGGTCGTGTCCGCCGAGGAAAGCCGACTGGCCGGCGCCCGAGCGGAATGAGGCCTGCACCTTCGCATTGATCTCCCACGATATGTCGATATCTCTCCCGCCGGTCCGCAAGGCAGTCTTCCCTGTCGCCGGGCTCGGCACCCGCTTTCTGCCGGCGACCAAGGCCATGCCGAAGGAGATGCTGCCGATCGTCGACAAGCCGCTGATCCAGTACGCCGTCGAAGAGGCCTACGAGGCTGGCATCCGTGAAATGATCTTCGTGACCGGGCGTACCAAGCGCCCGATCGAAGACCACTTCGACACCGCCTACGAGCTCGAAGCCGAGCTGCATGCCGCCGGCAAGACAGGGCTACTCTCGCTCGTGCAAAGCATCAAACCGGAGGACATGACCTGCGCCTACGTGCGTCAGGCCAAGGCACTCGGGCTCGGACATGCCGTTGGATGTGCCCGTACCCTCGTCGGCGACGAGCCATTCGCGGTCCTGCTGGCCGACGACCTCATGGTCGGGCGTCCCGGCATCCTCGCCCAGATGGTCGAGCAGCACCGTCGCCTCGGCAGCAGCATTTTGGCGGTGCAGGACGTGCCGCGGTTCGAGGTCTCGCGCTACGGCATCGTCTCCGGACGGGGCGTCGATGGTCGCATCGTCCAACTCGACGGCATCGTCGAAAAGCCCCTTCCCGACGCGGCCCCATCAACGCTCGCAGTCGCCGGACGCTATGTGCTGACACCTGCAATCTTCGATGAAATCGCCTCCGTGCCCCGGGGTCGCGGCGGAGAAATTCAGCTCACCGATGCCATCGCCCAACTGCTCGCGCGCCAAGCCGTCTATGCCTATCGCTACCATGGCCGGCGCTACGACTGCGGCAGCAAGCTCGGCTTCCTCCAGGCCACCGTCGATCTGGCCTGTCACCACCCCGAGATCGGTGCCGAATTCGGCGCCTGGCTCACCGATTCCTCTCAATCCCGCCTTCCCACGTGAAAATCGCCGTTGCCGGTACAGGCTATGTAGGCCTGTCCAATGCCGTTCTGCTCGCGCAGCACAATCAGGTCGTTGCCCTCGACATCCTGCCCTCCAAGGTCGATCAGATCAATCGACGCGAGTCTCCCATCAAGGACGATGACCTGCAGCGCTTCCTCGCCGAGAAGCCGCTCGCACTCCGCGCCACGACCGACCCCGCCGAGGCGTACGCCGACGCCCGATACGTCATCGTCGCCACGCCGACCGATTACGACCCCGAAACCAACTACTTCGATACGTCCTCCGTCGAGGCCGTCTGCCGCGACGTGCTTCGCCTCAACCCGGCGGCCGTCATCGTCATCAAGTCGACGATCCCGGTCGGTTTCACCGTCGGATTGCGCAGGGCGCTCGGGGCTGACAACATCCTGTTTTCGCCTGAGTTCCTGCGTGAAGGCAGCGCCCTTTACGACAACCTGCATCCCTCCCGCATCATCGTGGGCGAAGACTCCGAGCGGGCGCGCGAATTCGCCTCCCTGCTGCAGCAGGGGGCCGTCCGGAAGGACATACCGGTGCTGTTCACCGGCCCGACCGAAGCGGAGGCAATCAAGCTATTCGCAAACACCTATCTCGCCATGCGCGTGGCCTACTTCAACGAACTCGACACCTACGCCGTCGTGCATGGGCTCGACACGCAGCAGATCATTCAGGGGGTGTGTGGCGATCCCCGCATCGGGCATCACTACAACAACCCTTCCTTCGGCTACGGCGGTTACTGCCTGCCCAAAGACACCAAACAACTGCTGGCCAATTACGCGCACGTTCCGCAGAACCTCGTCCGTGCCATCGTCGAGGCGAACACCACCCGCAAAGACTTCGTGGCCGAAGACATCCTGCGTCGCAAACCCCGGATCGTCGGAGTCCATCGGCTAATCATGAAGGCAAACTCGGACAACTTCCGCGCCTCTTCGATTCAGGGGATCATGAAGAGGATCAAGGCCAAGGGCGTGGAGGTCATCGTCTACGAGCCGGAACTGCGCGATGACCGCTTCTTCAACTCCCGCGTCATCCGGGATCTCGACGCCTTCAAGGCCGAGGCTGACTTGATCATTGCCAATCGCCGCTCACCGGAATTGGCCGACGTCGATCACAAGGTCTATACGCGAGACCTGTTCGGGTCGGATCGCTGAGGAAACGCTGAACGAATAGCCGAGCGGGCGAATCGCTGCCGTCTTCAGCGATTCCTGCAGGCGCCAGGCCCCTGCCGTACCGCCCGACCGAGCAAGGCTCTCACCGAGCCCCGCCTGTCTCACGCCCGCCCGGTAAGACGGTAGACCACAAGCCCCATCACCTCGCGCAGCCATACTTCCCAGGCCCAGGCGCCGCCGGCCAAGTCATAGCCAAGGATCGGTGCATCCCGGCTAGACATCCAGTCCACCGGATAGGGTGTCACCTGCCAACCCGCCTTGCGAAAAGCCGCCAACGCCCGCGGCATGTGCCACGCGGAAGTCACCAGCAGCCAGTTACCGCCCGGATCGACGCCGGGAAGCGCGGCGGCCTGGACGGCATTCTCCCAAGTGTTGCGCGAATGCCGCTCCAGCATCACGCGGCGCATGTCCACGCCCATTCGCGCGAAATAGCGCGCCGCCACGTCCGCCTCCGGCCCATCGCCAGAGAAAAGCTGTCCGGTGCCCCCGGCGAACAGCAGCTTCATGTGCGGATACTCCGCCATCAGCGGAACCGGCACCACCACGCGCTCGCCAGCGCATCCGAGCGCCGTCTGATCGTGCTTCCGCCCGTCGTAGCCGCCGAGGGCGCCGCCGAGCACCACCATGCCGACATACCCGTCGAGCGATCCCTCCGGCGGCGCGAAACGATCCTCCAGTTGAGCGAGCAGGGCATTCGGCGGAGCCTGCCACCCGATCGAAAGCAACAGCCCCATCGCAACCACCACCAGTCGACGCCCCCAGCGCAAGCCGCGTCCCTCAGGACGGACCAGCAACAAAACGCAGGCCAATGCGAGCAAAACCGCCACCCATACGAGCGGCTGAAACGCGAAAGCAAGCAGCTTGGACAGGACGTGCATGCCGCAGAAAGCTCAGACTAGACGCGCCTCGCGAGCATTTGCACGGTACCACTCGACCGTCATGCGAATACCTTGCGGCAGCGGAATCCGCGCGCGCCAGCCGAGCCCGTGCAGGCGCGAAACATCCAACAACTTTCGCGGTGTGCCGTCCGGCTTGGAAGGGTCGGTCAACACCTCACCTTGGTAACCGACGGCGTCCGCCACCATGCGCGCAAGTTCGAGAATCGTCACGTCCTCGCCCACGCCAACGTTGACGATCTCCTCGCCGCTGTAGTGCTGCATCAAAAAAACGCTCGCCTCTGCCATGTCATCCACATGCAGGAACTCACGCCTCGGCGTGCCCGACCCCCAGATCGTCACGCTCGGCGCATCGCTTCGCATCGCCTCCTCGAAGCGCCGAATCATTGCCGGCAGCACGTGAGAGTGCTCCGGATGAAAGTTGTCGTTTGGCCCGTAGAGGTTTGTCGGCATAAGACTGATGGCGTCAAAGCCATACTGCCGGCGGTAGGCTTGGCACATCTTGATGCCAGCAATCTTCGCGACCGCGTACCACTCGTTCGTAGGCTCCAGTGGCCCGGTCAGCAGATACTCCTCGCGCAACGGTTGCGGCGCGAGCCTGGGATATATGCACGAGGATCCGAGAAAGCATAGCTTACGAACCGCGTGCCGCCAGGCCGAATGGATGACATTCGTCTGGACGGCAAGATTTTCAAGAATGAACTCCGCCGGATAGCTTTGGTTGGCCTTGATGCCGCCGACCTTGGCCGCCGCGAGAAAAACATAAGCGGGCTTCTCGGTCGCGAAAAAGTTCTCCACAGCCGCCTGATCGGTCAATTCCAACTCGGATCGACTGCGCAACAGCAAACGCTTTGCGCCCAGCGCGCTCAATCTGCGAACGAGCGCCGAACCCACGAGGCCGCGATGGCCGGCGACGAAAATCGGAGCGGACAGATCCATTGAGACTACTCCCGATACGACAGTAATGTAAGGCCAGATGTCGTGGCCAACTCATCCCCACGCGCGACCGCAAAGTCGGCCTCTCCAGCGTCTCGCACCAACGCTGCGCACGGCGTTTTCGGCTCCCGGCGTGGGCGCTTCCGCTCCCGGGCGGTCCCGCATATCGACTCATCGACCTCGGCTAGCCGGACGTACAAGACACCAGCCGCCGCCAACGGCCGACCCTGACGAATCGAACTGTCGCATTCAGCAAAGAAAACAATCACTTGCTCAGGAAACCCCGCGACCTGCGATGACGGCTCAGTCACTTGCACCCTCGCGGCGCGCTCAACAAAACTGCGGACCGAATGCTGGCAACCCGTCACGGTGACGAAATCTTTCTGGACAGGGCAGCAAAGTTCATGGACGGATCGGACCTCAACGCCGGATGCCAAGACTCCCCGAGGACCGCCCATACCCAGAGCTTGGGCGTAGCTCGGACGTTCGAGCGCTTTGAACCGCACTGGCACAAGGCTTCGCGCTTTGGGGCCGGCAATCTCATCGGACGTGATCGCCCCGACCAGCCGCCTTGGATTTCCGCAACAGCCAGGTTTCCGTAGCGCAACCTGCGCCGCGGATCGCTTGCCCGCTGGTCAAGGTGGACATTATCGATGCCAGCCGTGTTGAGCACCGACGCTCGCGGCTTCGTCCTACGAACGGTCGTAGAGAAACACTGAATAAATTGCCGCGCGGACGAACCGCTGCGTTGCACGGTGCTCGCTGCCGAGCCGATCGACCTGACATGCCTTGGACGCTGCGCCCGGTGCGCAGTGCGCTTCATCCCCCTAGGGAAACGCTGAATAAATTGCTGCGCGGGCGAATCGCTGCGTTGCGCAGTGCTCGCTGCCTCGCCTAACTCATTGTTATGTCTCGGTCGCTGTGCTCCGTGCACCTTGCGCTTCATCCCGCTCGCTGCTTTCTTCAGCGTTTCCCTAGCTGCATTCTTCAGCGTTTCCATCGCTGCGGAATAGGAAAAACTCGCCGAAGCGACCCCTCCCCGTCCCGTGATGCCTGTGATCAAAGCTCGTTTCAAGAGGGAGCCTTCGACGCAGTGATGAACTGTGGCAGTTTACGCAGGTTCTTCGCCAGCAGCGTGATCGTCGCCATCGCCGATCCCCAGCCGTGACGGCGCAGGGCAATCCAGTCCTCCGACGACTTGTGCACGACATTCTTGAGCGACCGGTTGCTGGCACCGCCGACACGCATGCGGACCTGTAACGAAGGCACGTACTCCACCGGCCGGCCGGAACGCAGCAGGCGCAGCATCCATTCGTAATCTGCGGCAATCCTCAGCCCGACATCGAACTCCCCCAGCGTCGAAACCAATTCACGGCGAAAGTACAGCGTCGGGTGCGGCGGCATCCATCCCCAACGCAACGACGAGGGCTTGAAGGGGCCGGCACACCAGCGGCGAAGGACGCGAGACGCATCATCGCTCGCCACATACTCGAGGTCGCCGTACACCGCCACCGCCCGGGGAGACGCCGCAAAACGTTCGCGCACGCGCGCCAAGGCACCTGGATCGGCCAACATGTCGTCGGCGTGCAGAAAGCCGACGACATCGCCGCGCGCCAATCGCAAACCTTTGTTCAGCGCGTCGTAGATCCCGCCGTCCGGCTCACTCACGAAAACATCGATCCGGTCGCCATAGCTTTCAACGATCTGGACGGTGTTGTCGGTCGAACCGCCATCGATGACCACGCACTCCACATCGACGGCCTGCTGTTCGAGAATGGAATCCAGAGCCGAACGCACGTACCGCTCGGCGTTGTAAACTGCCGTTATGACAGAAATTTTCATGTAAAACCTGAGTTGCAGGCGCACTTTTCGGAGCCGGCTTCACTCGTCGGCCCCGGCGCGAAATATAGGGAAACGCCAAGAAAACGCTTAGGGAAACGCTGAAGAAAGCAGTGAGCGGGATGCAGCGCAAGGCGCACGGAGCGCAGCGACCGAGACATATCAACTAGATAGGCGAGGGAGCAAGCACCGTGCTACGTGGCGATTCGCCCGCGCGACAACTTATGCAGCGTTTCCATGGGTTTTGCGACCGATCGGCGTTACAACATCTGCTGTCCATCATTCCCTTCTGGAGGCCCCCATCATGTCCGAGTTCCAAAAACTGCAAGCGGAAATCGCCGCCTTGCAAAAACGCGCGGAAGCAGCCCGCCGCACCGAGCGTAGCGGCGCCATCAAGACCATCAACGAATTGATTGCCACCTTCGAGATCGGCGCCTCGGAGCTTGCCTTCGCGAACTCCGCCACCAAAACGAAGGGTCCCGGCCGACGCGGCCGCAAGGGTAAGACTGACAAGACCGCCGAAGGCGCCAAACGCGGCGCTCGACGCGCTCACCCGTCTGCTGGCAAGAAAGTCGCTCCGAAATTCGCAGACGGTAACGGTAACACCTGGGCAGGTCGCGGCCAGCAACCGCGGTGGCTGGTCGAAGCCATCAAGAACGGCGCAACGCTCGAGCAATTCCGAATCGCCCCCTGATCAGTATCGCCCGTCGTCGCGGGACGCCCATCGTCTCCCGCAGGCGGCTGATCGATTCGCCGCCTCAGCAAGCCGTCCAGTACCCCGTGAAGCCGCGACTCGAACGGCGGAAGCCGCCGAGATCGCAATGCTGGTGAGAGTGCCTCCGGCGCGAACCCCTGGCGCTCATCCGCTCTTGCGCGCATGAACGACCATCGACTTCGCCAGCGGTGCGATACGCCCGCACCGCGCGAAACGCACGACGGTGAAGCCTCGCTCCTCGAGCAGCGCGCGCAGCGTTCGCTCCGACCAGAACTTGATGTGACCCCCGTCCCATAGCGCCGTGAAGTGTTCATCGAGCTTGCCGGAAAGGGCCAGTGCGAGGTTCTTCCAGTAGCCGTGGAACGGCGTGCTCACGACCAGACACCCGCTCTCGACGAGGGCGCCGCGTGCCCGATCGACGAACAGACGAGGACTGTAGAGGTGCTCGATGACTTCGAGGCTGAGCACCATGTCGAAGTGACCGAACCGCGCGCCCAGATCGTCGTAGGCCGACGCAACCTCGAACTGGATCGGGAACCGGGGTCGATGCTCGCGCGCGCGTGGGCAAGGCCTGATTCGCTCAACTCGACCGCCACGATCTCAAGATCACCGCGCCGCGCCAGACGATTCGCGGTCGATCCGTTGCCGCAACCGATCTCGAGCAGTCGCCGGGGGCGAATCTGGTCAACCAGTGCTTCAACGGTCGGCATGAGGTAGGCGTGTGCCCAGCCCTCGCCGCCGTGGTGATAGCCGTACTCGCGATAGCCAGGGTCGCTCACGCTGCGCTGCGCCGGGAAATCATCCGGTCCCCCAACACCAGCACATCCATTTTTGTCCTCAGGAAGCAATCGAGCGCTTCCTCCGGCTTGCAGACCACCGGTTCATTCTCATTGAACGAGGTATTCAATACCATTGGAACGCCGGTGAGATCGCCAAACGCCTCGATCAGCCGGTAGTAGCGCGGATTGGTGTGGCGGTAGACCGTCTGCAGGCGGCCGGAGCCGTCGACGTGCGTCACCGCCCCGGATCATCATGGCGCGGCGTTCCTCACGAATCGGGTAGACCTGCATCATGAAAGGCACGTCGCCGTCAAGTTCGAGGCGCTCCGGCATGGCCGCGCTTTGAACAGTCAGTGCGCCACAGCACTCGAATAGGATCACGGGGCAGCCTCGGCAGATGAGCGAACAGGATTCGTCGCAGCGTACCTGCGTCCCTGCACTCCGACTGCTATCGCAAGGACCATCGCCGGGAGGAAAACAGTGTTCCTGCGGGCTTCATTGTGGGCCGTGTAGGCGGTGATGATCGTATAAAGAAGCGTCGCGACAAAGAGGCCGTGGACGATCCAGATTCGCGAAAGCCTCGATCGCCAGACGACAACAAAGAAGATCAGAGGTATTGGTATATACAAGGCGTACACAAGAGTACTGAAGGCAATTTTTCCCACCCGCATCAGCGCATGAACCAAACCATCTGATGAAGCGAGCTTTGACAATCCAAATGGGAACACATAGTCGAACTGCGCGTGGCCAATATGGGGCATATCCAGCCACAGCGATACCGATCTGACGATCGTGAATGCGAACAATCTCAAATATCCGCTCTTGCTCACAAGATCTTCAGATATCGCCAGTCTCTGCTCAGGAGAAAGCCCATCCGGCAGCCGCTCCCCCTTGTCAGGAAACAGCTCTTTGTCCGCACGTCGCGCAAACGCCCAATCCGGCGCCCCACCCGGGTTGTTTCGATGCAAGACGTGGATGTGACGCTCCCCGAGCGACCAAGTCCTGAGCCATTGATAAACAAGATTGCTGCCGTCGGTCTCCTCAGCGGCTATCCGGAGCGGGTTGGTCGAGTAGATCAGATAGCAGACGCTTCCTGTCGCGTGATAGCAATGGGTCTGCCAGGGCAGCATCACGATCGCAGCACCCAATACGATTGCCGCCGCAGCCTTGAACCGGCGTGACTGTATTGCTACAAAGCACGCAATGGAGAGAATTGCAAATGCCAGAAAAATAGTCGCTGGCGAGGTTAGAATCAAAGCGATGCCAACCGCACCGAGGAGCAGGCTCGTTGACCAATGGCGGCGCTTTAGGACGTCTACCAGCAGGAAGCAGGCGGTCGCACATAGGAACGCACCAAGTGTCTCGGACAATAGGTACCCACTCAGACGAGATGCCAGCGGATTCACGGCCAGGAGCATTGCCAAAGGCAAAGCCAACGCGCGAGAAATCCGGACGACGGCGCCATAGACCAACACCACCGTCAGGAAACGCATGACGATTTGCGCCAGAGGCAAATGGCCATCCAAGTCAAGGAGAATCAAGGCAGCTACGAATACTGGATAGCCTGGCGGCAGGTAAGTCTCCAATCTCCCACCCGTCCTGAATCCTTCTCCGGCTGCGATGGGTTTGGCCTGATCCAAAAACCTAAACCAGTCAGGCGTCTCTACATATACCCAGAAGATAAAAAGCGAACCAGTCAGCGCGAGGGCACAGATAGCTAGATCGAGCACCACTAGACGCCGCGTCGGTGGAAGCGCCAGATACTGACTATTGATGCGAAACATTTGCTCTCGAAGTTCGTCCTGTCGACCCCAACTTTCTCGGCACAGGGAAACGCTGAATAAATCGCTGCGCAGGCGAATCGCTGCGTTGCGCGGTGTTGGCTCTAGCGCGCCTGCCTTTTGGGCAGGCTCAACCTTGGCCTCGCCAAGGTAAGCCTACGCCGCAACTGCGTTGTCGCTCCCTCGCCTAACTCATTGTTATGTCACGGTCGCTGCGCTCCGTGCGCCTTGGGAAACGCTGAATAAATGGCTGCGCGGGCGAATCGCTGCGTTGCGCGGTGCTCGCTCCCTCGCCTATCTACTTGATATGTCTCGGTCGCTGCGCTCCGCGCGCCTTGCGCTTCATCCCGCTCGCTGCTTTCTTCAGCGTTTCCCAAATCATGTCGACCCGAACTCCATGAAAATCCGATTTATCACTTCCGACTGTTGGTCGTCCAACCCCAACCACAGCGGTAGCCGCACCAGTCGATCCGAGAGATTTTCGGTGACCGTCATATCCCCAGCCGCGCGGCCAACCTTCCGGCCCTGCGGCGCGCTGTGCAGTGGCACGTAATGGAATACGCAGTGGATACCCTCGGCCCTCATGCGCTCAATGAAGGCGGTGCGATCGTCCAAGTCGCGCAGCAGCAGGTAGTACATATGGGCATTGTGCTTGCAACCCTCCGGAACCACGGGGCGCCGCACACGCCCCGCGCGTTCCATAACCTCGAACGCCGCGTGGTAGCGGTCCCAGATCGCCATGCGCCTGGCGGTGATCGCGTCCGCCTCCTCCATCTGCGCCCACAGGAAAGCTGCGATGATCTCTCCGGGCAAAAAGGATGAACCAAGGTCCACCCATGTGTACTTGTCCACCTGGCCGCGGAAAAACTGGCTGCGATTGGTGCCCTTCTCGCGGATAACTTCTGCCCTCTGGACGAGATCCGGCGTATTGACCAACAGCGCGCCGCCCTCCCCCGAAATGATGTTCTTGGTCTCGTGGAAGCTGAACGCGCCCATGTGGCCGATGCTGCCAAGGGGTTGCCCCCGATAGCTGGCCAGCACCCCCTGCGCGGCATCCTCGATGACCAGCAGCCTGTGCCGCGCGGCAATGTCCATGATCGCGTCCATCTCGCACGCCACACCCGCATAGTGGACCGGAACGATGGCGCGCGTCCGGCGCGTGATCGCGGCCTCGATCTTTCGCTCGTCGATGTTCAGCGTGTCCGGACGGATGTCGACGAACACCGGGACCGCGCCGCGCAAGGCGAAGGCGTTGGCGGTCGAGACGAAGGTGTACGAGGGCATGATGACCTCGTCGCCAGGTCCCAGGTCGGCAAGGATCGCCGCCATCTCGAGGGCGGCGGTGCAGGAGTGTGTCAGCAGCGCCTTAGTGGCCCCCGTCCTCTGCTCAAGCCACAACTGGCAGCGCTTCGTGTAGCTGCCGTCCCCCGACAGGTGACCCAACGCGTGCGCCTGGGCGATGTTCCAAAGCTCCTTGCCGGTCATGTACGGCTTGTTGAACGGAATCCTCATTTCACCTCCGACGACGAACCGACACGCACCGGACGAAACACCCAGTAACGCTGCAACAGGAACAACAGGACGGCCAGTGAAACGATCATCGCCCCCTGGACCCACTGGTGCGGCCAGCCCAGATGATCGACCAGCAGCAGGAGCATGGCCAGGTTCAGCGCGTAACCCAAGAGATACGCAGCGACATAGCGCACGAGCGCCGGTGAACGCCGCCCCTCATGCCTGAACGACCATCCGCGGTTGAAGTGAAAGGTCTGAAGTACACCGATCAAATACAGCAACGTCATGGCAGTCTTGGGCCCGATGCCGAGAAACGTCAGCAGCAGATACAGGGCATAGAGCAGCGCATTGCTGGCGAGGCCCACGAAGGCATAGCGAGAAAACTGGACATGCCACTTCATGGCGATTGGCGGCGAATCCGTGAAGAATCGCCATGAGAGCGCAGGTCCCAGCCACGAACCCTTGTCCGAGCCTGCTTCAATTGCGCACCCAGTGGAAGGTCATCTCCGGTGGGTCGAAGCGGAACTGGAGTTGGGAGTACAGGTTCAACACGGGTGTGTTGCGGGCGGAGATCGTGGTGGTCACCTCGCGCAGTCCATCCAGACTATGCCTTCGCAGCATCGCCCGCCAGACGCGCCGTCCGTAGCCACGGCCCTGGAATTCCGGCGCAATGGCAGTCAGGTGCCAATAGACCGATCGATCAGGCCGTTCCTCGACGATGAACAGCGCCACGGTCCGCCCGGAATCCGACACCCTCAGCAGACTCTGCGATTCCTGCGCCAGGCTGCTTCTTACCCAACGGCCATATCGGCGATCACCCAGGCGCGGATCGAGGCGTGGATCGACGTGGTAACGCTCGTGGCCGAAGGCTCGCTCGGCCAAGCTGACGAGTTCGGCGACATCCGCCTCCTCGGCCCGGGCAATCAGCAGACCTGCATCCGGCGGCGGAGGGTCGCCAGACAATTGCACTCTGGGATGCAGCACCATCTCGATGAAGCGGAAGTCACGCTGCTCCAGCAGAATGGATTCGCGGAGACGGTCATGCGGGAGCCTGCAACTGACGATGCCAACCGAACCAGCCTGGCGCCACGCCTCAAACGCCTCAAAGTCTTCCGTGGCGCCGTCGGCATCGAGCACCTCGATGTCGTTCACCTGTGCGACCACGGTGCCATAGATCTCACTATCCCACGGGACATGCCGCGCCGACAGCCGGAGGTTCGGCGTATCCAGCACGAAGAACGAGCCGTCGTTCCGAATCATCCTTGCAAGCGCGACGTGCTGTCGGCCACCAGATAGGGCGGGCGTTCCATCGTCCTTAGGTGCATGCGCGCAAGGTACTCGCCGATGATTCCGAGGGCGACCAACTGTGCCCCGGCAAAGATCGCAATTATCGAGGCCAGAAACGCAAAGCCGGGCACCGCGCTGCCCTGCAGCAGCCAGCGAATCAGCACATAGGTCAAGACGCCGAGGCCGAACAACGCGAACACGAACCCCATCAGGCTCGCCAACTGGAGCGGGCGCGTTGAGAAACCGGTCATCATGTCCAGCGCGTGTCTGACGAGCTTGCGCGGCGTGTAGCCCGACACGCCAAACCGCCGCGCCTCGTGGCGAACCCTGATCGCCGCGAACCGCGTCGTGGCCCAAGTGAGCAAAACGTCGATGTTGACCGTCGGGCTTCGGTAATCCGCAAAAGCCTCGCGAAGGCGAGTCCTGAACACGCGCAATGCGCTCACCTGGCTGGCGTTCGCCGCGCCCATCGACCGCTCCAGCGCCAGCTTGGTGATCCATGAGGCCAGATCTCGCAGCAGCCCGTGCTGCCGGCGCTCCGGCGATCCGTAGACCACATCGTAGCCCTCCGCCAGTGTCGCAAGGAGCCGCGGGATCTCCTCGGGCGGGTGCTGCAAGTCGTCATCCAGCGTGACGACGAGGTCGCCACGGGCTTTGCGGATTCCGCACAGCAGCGCGTTGTGCTGCCCGAAGTTGCGGCTCATCCGGTAGCCGTGCACCCGCGTATCCTGCCTGGCAAGTGCCTGGATGACGTTCCAAGAGTCGTCGGGGCCACAGTCTTCAACGAAGATGATCTCGAACTCATGACCTGAAACGTCGAAGACCGCGACGATCCGGCGGTAAAGTTCGGCAAGACTCTGGGCAGAGCGAAAGACAGGGATGACGAAGGACAGACTTCGACCGTCATTGGTCACGTCCATACCCGGTTCATAGACCATTTGCAATATTTCCCCATCACATCCGCCGCGTTGGTCACCGGCCAAGCCTTCGAACCATCGCGTCCCCCAACACCAGCACATCCATTTTTGTCCTCAGGAAGCAATCGAGCGCTTCCTCCGGCTTGCAGACCACCGGTTCATTCTCATTGAACGAGGTATTCAATACCATTGGAACGCCGGTGAGATCGCCAAACGCCTCGATCAGCCGGTAGTAGCGCGGATTGGTGTGGCGGTAGACCGTCTGCAGGCGGCCGGAGCCGTCGACGTGCGTCACCGCCGGGATCATGGCGCGGCGTTCCTCGCGGATCGGGTAGACCTGCATCATGAAAGGCACCTCCCCGTCGAGCTCGAACCACTCCGCCACCGCCTCGCGCAGCACCGAGGGCGCGAAGGGCCGGAAGGATTCGCGGCGCTTGATCTTGAGATTGAGGATGTCCTTCATGTCGGCGCGGCGTGGGTCGCAGACGATCGAGCGGTTGCCGAGCGCGCGCGGGCCCCACTCCATGCGGCCCTGGAACCAGCCGACGACCTGGCCATCCGCGATCGCGGCCGCAGTGCGCCGGCACAGCTCCGCCTCGTCGTCGATCCGCTCGACCGTGCAGCCGGCCGCTTCGATCTGCTCTGCCCTCGCCGCCAGCAAGGTCTCGATCTCCACCGCGTCTGCAGCCGGCCCAAGATAGGCATGGTCCATCACCGCGCCGCGCGTACCGCCCTGCGCGTGCCACACGGTGTAGGCCGCACCGATCGCCCCGCCGGCGTCGCCCGCTGCACTCTGGACATAAACCTGCCTGAACGGGGTACGCAGCGTGACCTTGCCGTTGGCGACCGAGTTCATGCCGCAGCCACCGGCGATGCAGATCGCGTCCATCTTGTGTCGCGCATGCAGCGCGCACAGCAGATGAAAGAAGGCTTCCTCGTACATCGCCTGCACCGAGCGTGCGATGTCCTTGTGCGCCTGCGTCAGCGGCTCCTCCTTCGCGCGCGCCGGGCCGAGCAACTCGCACAGCGCCTGCGAGTACAGCGTGCCGACAGCGGGCGAGCCGCCCTCCCACTCATACTCGACCTTCTCGGTCGCATGGCGGAAGTACTTGAGATCCAACTTGAATGAGCCGTCCGGCTGCAGCAGCACGATGCGTCGCATCGCGTCGATCAGCGTCGGCTGGCCGTAGGGCGCGAGTCCCATCACCTTGTACTCGTCGCCGTAGTGCGGGAAGCCGAGGTACTGCGTCATCGCCTGATAGAAGATGCCGAGCGAGTGCGGAAAGTAGACCTTGTCCTCGACTTCGATCGTCGTGCCGCGGCCGACGCCCCAGGCGGCACTGGCAAAGTCGCCAAACCCATCAACCGAGACCACCACCGCCTCGCCGAAGGGCGAGACGTGGAAGGCGCTCGACAAGTGGCAGAGGTGGTGCTCGACGCCATGAACCTTGCCGCGGAAAGTTTCACCCGGGAAGGCGCGCGCCAGGTGCTCGGCGACGCCGGCCCGCTCGCGCTTGTTGCGGATGCGGTCCATCACGAAGCCGAGATCCGGTCGCTGCATCAGGGTGTAGGCGAGCTTGCGGCCGAGGTTCGCGGTGCTGTCCTGGTTCAACGCGACGTGGTCGACGTCGGCCAGTGTGATGCCAGCATCGCGCAGACACCAGGCAATGGCTTCGCTGGGAAAGCCAGCCCAGTGCTTGATGCGGCGGAAGCGCTCTTCCTCGGCAGCGGCGGCGAGCCGACCGTCGATGACCAAGCAGGCCGAAGCGTCACCGTGGAAGGCGTTGATGCCGAGGATCCTGGTCACGGCCTTCAGCTTTCCTTGTGTGGCGAGCCGGTCTGCGCGAGCGTCGCCTCGATCAGTTTCAGGGCGAGGACCGCCTCGGCGATCCCGCGTTGCAGGGCGTAGTGCCAGCCCGGAAGTCCGTCGAGCAGGCCGCGCTTGATGACGAGACAATACAGCGGGACCAGCCACGGCGCGATGACGATAAGCCGGCGCACGCGATCGGCCCATCCGAGTTGCCGCCAGTTTGCACTTCGCAGCTGACGGGCTTCGGCTTCGGCATAGCGCGCCTGGGCCGCGAGCCAGCGCGAGAGCGGCTTGCGGTCGTCGTGGCGGATACGTCCCGAAAGATGCCCAATGCGGCCGCGCAGTTCGACGCGATGCCCATGCCCGTCCATTCGGTAGCAAGCGCCGCGCGCACGGTGGAGTGCCACGCGTGGCGGGTACAGCGAGCCGCCCAGCGCATGGCCGTGGACGCAGTAGTCGAAACCAATTGCATAGCCGTCGAGGTCCAGCGGCGGCGACAGCGCCGAAATCTCGCGGACCAGTTCCGGCGTCAGCTCGTAGTCCGCATCCATCGACAGCACCCAGTCGGTCTCGACCAGATCGAGGCCGACCTGGCACTGGCGGGCGAAGTTGTCGAAGGGCCGCTCCAGCACGGTGATGCGCGGGTCGGCGCGCAGCCGTTCCAGCGTGCCGTCGCTGCTGCCGCTGTCCACCGCAACGAGCTGCCGCGCCCAGTCGAGGGCGGCTAGCGTGCGCTCAAGGTTAGCCATCTCGTCGAAGGTAATCAGGAGCGGCGTGACCTTGTCCAGGAAAGTCCCGGAGGCGACCGCTATCGGGTCTGTCGTCAGGTCCATCACGAGCTACCGCCAAAGTGCCGGCGATGCCAGCGCCATGCCGTCTCGATGATCGCGTCGAGGTCGGTCCAGCGCGCCGACCAGCCGGACAGCGTCGAAGCCGGCGAGGCATCGGCGACCAGCGCCGGCGGATCGCCTGGACGACGCGGCGCGATCCGCGCCGGCACTTCACAGCCGGTTACGCGGCGCACCGCATCGACCACCTCGTGTACGCTGTAGCCACGGCCGACGCCGAGATTCGCAGCGCGCATGGCGCCCGGCTCGCAGGCCTCGAGCGCGCGCACGTGGGCGTCGGCGAGGTCGCAGACATGGACGTAGTCGCGGATACACGTGCCATCGGGCGTCGGATAGTCTTGGCCGTACACATCGAGCTGCGGGCGCCGACCCGCGGCGACGTCTAGCGCCAGCGGAATCAGATGGGTCTCTGGCTCGTGGTCCTCGCCGATCGAGGCAGCAGGGTCGGCACCGGCCGCATTGAAATAGCGCAGCGCGACCGCAGCGAGCCCGTAGGCGCGACAGTGCTCCGCCAACATCCGCTCTCCGGCGAGCTTGGTCCAGCCATAGGGATTGACCGGGCACTGGGAGGTGTCGATCGCGATCGGCACACGCTCGGGGATGCCATAGATCGCACAACTGCTCGAGAACACGATGCGCGCTACGCCGGCCGCCCGCGCTGCATCGAGCACGTTCAGTGTGCCAACGACGTTGGTGCGGTGATAGCTCGACGGATCGCGAACCGAGACGCCGACATAGGCCAGCGCGGCGAAGTGCATGACGGCCTCGGGCCTGTGGCGCGCGAAGACCTCGGCCAGCCGCGCGGGATCGAGGATGTCGCCGACCTCGAGCGGCCCCCAGCGCACCGCCCAGTCGTGACCGCTCGACAGATTGTCGTAGGCGATCGGCTCATGCCCCGCCTCCGACAGCGCCTTGCAGGTGTGGCTGCCGATGTACCCGGCGCCACCAGTGACGAGCACTCGCATCATGCTGCTGATTTATATCGGGCAACGTCGCCATACAGCTTG
>OGCL01000234.1_pt1 | contig 63746 bp, 54 predicted proteins | sample 1570041 | NCBI WGS metagenome assembly OGCL01 (sample SAMN06266162, study PRJEB24511) | hot springs metagenome | isolation source: Hot spring water | place: South Africa: Limpopo | collected 2015-06-22
CTGCGCCTGGCCGGCGCGTCGCCCTCGGCGGAGCGCTCGGGTGCGACCGTCGACGCCGCGGCCCTGCTGACGCGCCGCGATCGGCGCGGCCGGCGCGTGGGCGAGGTCGTCCACTTCTGGTTCGAACACATCGAATGGATCGAGACGGCCGCAACCGACGACGCCACGCGCGTTCAGTACGTCCTGCAGGCGCTACAGGCAATCCAGCGCCCCCCAGACTCCTCGCGCCACTTGTTGGAGTACGCAGCGAGACGCCTTGGCCCCAAGGTGGGCGATGTCTCTGTGCGGGAACTGGCCGCAGAGTTGAATCTCAGCGAACGGCGCGTACAGCAGCTGTTCGCCTCGCACATCGGTTTAGCGCCCAGTGTCTGGCGCCGCCTGCAACGCCTTCACGGAACGCTGCGCTTGTTGCGGAAGGCCGAGACGCATCAATGGTCCGAGGTTGCCCTGCGCGCTGGGTACTACGACCAGTCACACCTGATCAACGAGTTCCGCGCCCTGTGCGGCCTGACGCCGAAGCAGCTTCTGCAACGCGCCGTTTCGGATTCTTCCAATACATCGAACCGCAACACTACCTAAAGTCGCGGTTCACCAGAATCCACCTCCACCATGCACATGAACAGCCTCACCAATTGCATTGCCGTTGTGACGGGCGCCAGCCGTGGCGCTGGTCGCGGCTGCGCGACAGAACTGGGCGCGGCCGGCGCCACCGTGTACGTGACCGGACGCAGCCGGCGCGAGCAAGCGGCACCGGGTTACGAACAGATCTCATTGCTGTCGAACCTGGAGCGGGTGCCGGGCAGCATCGACGAGACAGCCGAAGAGGTGACACGTGCGGGCGGCCGGGGCATTGCGGTCGCCTGCGATCACACGGATGAGGTGCAGGTCGAGGCACTCTTCGAACGTGTGCATCGCGAACAGGGTCGCCTGGATCTCCTCGTCAACAACGCCTGGGGCGGACACGAGTCCTTCGATGGCGTGTTTCAGGCGCCCTTCTGGGAACGCCCGATGGTGCACTGGGATGCGATGTTTGATCGTGGCGTTCGCAATCACCTCCTCTCCAGCAGGCTGGCCGCACCGATGCTCGTGCGTCAGGGCCGGGGACTGATCGTCACCACGACGTTCTGGGACCGCGACCGCTACATGCAGGGCAACCTGTTCTACGACCTTGCCAAGGCCGCGATGACGCGGTTGGCCTTTGGCATGGCGCAGGAGCTGAGGCCACATGGGGTGGCCTCGGTGGCAGTGTCCCCGGGCTGGATGCGCACCGAGTTCGTCCTGGCCGGTCACCAGACCGACGAGGCCCATTGGCGCGAGCGACCGGCGCTCACCCCCACAGAATCGCCCCGCTACCTCGGGCGTGCGGTTGTGGCCCTGGCCGGCGATCCCCGGGTGCTGGAGCGAAGCGGCCAAGTGCTTCGCGTGGGCGACCTGGCACGGGTTTATGGCTTCACTGACATCGATGGCCGTTTGGTGCCGCCTTTCGAACTGGAGGCGCAATGACTGCCGTCGTCTGCGCGCGCGAACCAGATTTGCCCCTGGAGGCGTTCCGGCGCATATTGCTTGAGTCGGGGCTGGGGGCGACGCGGCCGATCGACGACGGACCGCGATTGCGGCAGATGCTGGCCGGTGCGAGTCTCGTCGTATCTGCCCGTGCGCGCGACGGGAACTTGTTGGGTGTGGCACGCTGCCTGAGCGACGGGGCCTGGGTGGCCTACTTGGCCGAACTGGCGATATCACGAAGTGCGCAGGGCAAGGGCGTGGGGCGGCAGCTTCTACAAGCGGTTCATGCCGAACTCGGCCCCTGCGTGACGCTGGTGCTGGCCTCCATGCCAGACGCGGTTGCCTTCTACGAAAAGGTGGGTATGCCACGAATGGCCGATGTTTTCTTCTACTCTCGCCAACAATGAATGCGACATAGAAGAACATCCTTGCACAGCAAGGCGTGGTTGCTGAAGTTACGCTCCGCCTGATGAACGAGGCCGATTTTGGAGATGCTTCACGAGTGGCTCAACCGGCCACATGGTGTCGAATGGTGGGGCGGAGAGGATGTATTTCCGAGTCTTGAGGAAGTCCTGCAACACTACCGCTCTAGTGTGCTCGCCGTTGAAGGAGTCACCCCATACATCGTGATGATCGGCGCAGAACCGCTCGGCTACGCGTAGTCCTACATCGCAATCGGTAGTGAGGATGGTTGGTGGGAAGGAGAGACTGATCCCGGTGTGCGAGGCATTGACCAATCGCTCGCAAACCCCGCTGACTTGAACCAAGGACTCGGGACCGCACTGATGCGGGCACTGGTCAGCCGGCTTCCCAGATTGCCCGCAGGTGCTGATCTGGCGGCAGATTGACAACTGTTAGTCGAACCGTAGGATTTGGTCGCATATGGGCAACAAACAAAGGTCTAATGCGCCAGATTGTGTACATGTGATTGAATTTGACGCAATGCGTCCAACTGCGCGAACAGATGTCTCTGAGGTCGCAGCGCTTACACACCCTCGATCGCCCAATGTTTGTCCGCCGTCTTGCCCTGCGCACTTTTCTGACACTTGCGCTACTGGCGGTCTTGCTGCCCATAGTACTTGCCAGCAGCAGTTTGTTTTATCGCTCTGCTACTGGTGCCATGGAAGAGTTCGCGCTGCAGTTGGCTGACGAGGTCTCAGGCAGGGTTCGCGAAAAGGTAGTCTCCTTCTTTGACGTGCCGCAGCGCGTAGTGGCTTTCAATGTCGAGCAGGTGCGCGCGGGATACCTGATGGTTCAGCAACCCGACGTGCTGATGCGCCAGTTCATGCTGCAGATCGACCAGCAGCCCCAACTGACTTTCATATCCATGGGCATGCCCGATGGCCAGTACTACGCCGGTAGCCGCCCCCCACTTGGAGAGGACCGTGCATTGCGCATGCTGCGCGCACGGATCAGCGACGGCCGGGCGATGGAGGTTCTGCGCATCGACGCCATAAGTCGCCAGCCGACGCTGATTTCTCGTAGTGAGGTGAGCTTTGATGCACGCAGCCGTCCGTGGTACCAGTCTGCGATAGCCAATGATGGGGTCGCGTGGTACGCACCCTATCGTTACATGATCAACGATGCGCAAGGTGCGTATGCCGCCATTGGTATGGGGATTTCCGCACCCGTCCGCTCGCGCGATGGTCAGCTGATCGGGGTGGTCACCGCCGATGTGGCGCTGTCCCAGCTCAACGACTTTCTGGCCGCGCTGGCCTCAGAGTCGGGGGGCAGGGCCTTTCTGGCCGAGGCGTCGGGTGAACTGCTGGCAATGTCCTCGCACGATCCGTCTGCGGGTGTGTCTGCTTTGGTCGAAGGGCAGCGGGTGCGCATCGACCAAAGCCGTGACCCAGTGATGCGTGCGTTAGGGGAGCACATCCTGCACAGCGGACAACGAGAAGGCAACCGGTTCATGGAGGTTGACGGCGTGCGCCACCTGGCGCGTTGGTGGACGCACGCCCTGGATCGCGGTCCCGTGCTAACCATGGCGATCATCCTGCCTGAGAGTCGCTTCAATACGCCTTTGCGCGGGGTGTTGCGCAACACGATTTACACCACGGTAGCAGTCCTGTTGGCTTCGGTGATGTTTTCGGTGTTTGTGGCCAGCCGGTTGGTGAGGCCCTTGCAGGTACTCAGTGATTGGGCGGTCAGGTTGACCCAGGCCGACTGGAATGCCCAAGCACCGAAATCAAGCCCGATCCGCGAGTTACGGTCCCTGGCTGATTCCATGGGCTACATGGCAGGGCACCTGAAGGAGCACGCTGAGGATCTGGAGCAGATGGTGGCGCAGCGCACGCAGGAGTTGGAAAACGCTGTGGCCTCCATTGAGCAGACGCTGAACGATCAGCGCCACTTCATTGCGATGTTGTCGCATGAGGTTCGGTCTCCCTTGGCCGTGATCAATGCGGCTGGGCAGTTGTTGTCTTTGCGATCCAAAGACGTACCAGCACAGCAGGCGCTGGCCCAGCGCATCCTGCGGGGCTCGGCGCGATTGAGCTACTTCTTTGACAACTGCCTGACCCAGGACCGCATCGATAGCCACAACTTTGCAGTAGAGCCATCACCCGTCGATGCAGGGGAGTTGTGCTTGTGGGTAGCTGAAAACGGCGGGCAACTGTCCGTCGAGCATTCGCTGCATCTTGCGGTGGAGCCTGGGTTGCCTTCATTGAATGGCGATCCAGTGCTGCTGCGCGTGATGCTCATGAATGTGCTGTCGAATGCATTCAAGTATTCCGAAGTAGGTACCACGGTGTCCTTTGGCGTGCACCAGGAGGGGGCTCAGTGCCGTTTTGTCATTGAGGACGAGGGGCCCGGCATTCCGCCAGAAGAACAGAAACTGGTGTTTGAGAAGTACCGCCGTGGACGCACGGCAGAGGGCAAACCCGGTGCCGGATTGGGACTGGCTTTGGTAAAACGCATCGTTGATTTGCACGCTGGAGCGGTCCAACTACAGGTACTCCGGCCCAAGGGCATGCGTTTCGTAATCGACATTCCGTTGACAGTGACACCGGTGGCCTGAATGTTGCATTCCGGTCGGGCGCCGGAGGTATTTGCAACATGACCCAATCTAAGCCCAGCATCGCCATCGTGGAGGATGACTCCGACCAACTGCACAGCATCGAAGAGTTTTTGCTCGATTCGGGCTACAGCGTTTGGGGGGCGTGCAGTGCCGAAGCTTTTTACAAGGGTTTCACTGTTCAGCCTGTTGATGTTGTCCTCTTGGACTTGGGCCTGCCTGGCGAGGATGGGCTCAGCGTGGCATCGCTTCTCAAGTCCCGACCCGAGGTCGGTGTGATCATCCTTAGCGCCCGGGATTCTCTCGATGACAGGCTTGCGGGCATGCGCGCGGGGGCAGACCGTTACCTAGTCAAGCCGGTCAACCTGTTGGAGTTGGCCGCCAATATCGATGCTACGGCGAGTCGTCTGGCCCCTCGGGCCGCTGCAGACTCCCCTGGATCGCTGGGCGCGGTGGCCGTATCTGCGGCACAGCCTGCATGCTGGGTGCTTGCGATGAAGGACTGGGTGCTGTCTTCACCGCAGGGCAAGTGTCTGCAGTTAACCACCCACGAGTTCATGTTCCTGCAGCAGCTCATGCGCGCTGATTGTCAGCCCGTGTCCAAGCGTGACCTGAGCACGCATTTGTTTGGTGCACGCGCCCAGAACGGCGCCGAGCGGCTCAACTTGCTGCTGACACGGCTGCGTAAGAAGGCGGCCGAGGCGTTTGCCGAGCCCTTGCCTGTCAAGACACTGCACCAGATTGGCTACGCCTTCACCGCCACGGCGCAGTTGGCACAGGACGCCCAGCGGCTGCACTGATCCTCCCGCTCCCTGTTCATCGGGGTGCCACCCGGGCGAGGTGTGCTCCCAGCGCAGCTGCGCCCGCAGGATGGGCGTGGCGGGTTAACCCTTGGCTTGCATGAATCCAAATGAAAGATTTGGAAAGACCAGGAAGGGGGTTTCCAACACACCATGTAGGTGGCATCTCTTGATCTCCCACTTCTATACATCGGAGCCCTCCATGCAACGTCGTCATCTCCTGCAAGTCTCGGCACTGAGTGCACTTTCTGCGTCCATGAGCTTGACCCGCCATGCTTTTGCGCAGGCCTCAGGCGCCATTCAGTTTGGCTGTCCGGTGCCTATGTCCGGTCCTTTTGCCGCCAACGGGAAGTTCGCCGACATGGGCATGCGACTGGCCATCGAGCAATATGGCAAGGCGCTCAACCGTCCACTGGCCTACACGCTGCTGGACACCGAGGGCAAGCCCGCCACCGCCGTGCGCAAGGTGCAGGAGGCCGCGCAGCAACAAGGCGCCCGCTTCTTCGCGGGCGGCATCTTGTCTGGCGAGGCCTTGGCCATGGGCAAGGAGGCGGAGAAGGCCGGTGGCCTGTTCGTGACCACGGCGGGGGCCGATGAAATCACCGGATCGGATTGCAATGCGGCGACCTTCCGCTGGTCGGTGCCAACGTTCGGCGCCATCGAGCAGACAGTACGTCCGCTGATCGATTCCATGCCCAAGGCCAAGCGCTGGTACACCATCACGCCGCAGTACGTGTTTGGCGACGGCCTGCTGTCGGCGGCCAAGAACATCTTCAAGGAAAAGGGCATCGAACACGTTGGCAACAGCTACCACTCGCTGACCGAAAAAGAGTTCAGTGGCTACATCACCAACGCGCTGGCCGCCAAACCCGATGTGCTGCTGCTGTTGAACTTTGGTGCGCAGTGCGCCGACACCCTGCGCCAGGCCGTGAGCTTTGGCATGCACAAGAACATGACGATCCTGGTGGCCTGGGCTTCGGGGTTGGAGCAGTTCGAGTCGCTGGGCGCTGACCTGTGCGATGGCATCTACTTCGGCGCCCAATACTGGCACACGGTGGAGTCCGAACTCAACCGCGACCTCGTCAAGCGCACGAATGACAAGCTCAAGATGAACCCCAACTACAGCCTGGCGGGATCCTACATCTGCACCAAGCTGCTGATCGATGGCATCGTCAAGGCCGGATCGGTGGAGCAGAAGGCCGTGATCGCCGTGCTGGAAGGCCACAAGTACCAGGGGCTGACCGGCGAAGAAGAAGTGCGCAAGGCGGACCACCAGGTGCTCAAGAACTACTACCTGCTCAAGGGCAAGGCCAAGTCCAAGATGAAAAACAAGGACGACTACGTGGATGTGCTCAGTTCGGGCAAGTCGTTCCTGCCCATCGACCAGACGGGCTGCAAACGCGCCTGACCCTTACGGCGTCCTCCGGGCTGGGCACAGCCCGGTGCGAGCGCTGTGGATGCCCATTGTTTTGAAGACCCCAGCGGCACCGACAGGGTGCGGCTGGCGGTCGTTCGACCGAGCACTTTATGAATATCTACCTTCTGCAGGTCATCAACGGGATCGGCATTGGCATGCTGTACTTCCTGTTGGCGGTGGGCCTGTCCATTGTTTTTGGCTTGCTGCGATTCGTGAACTTCGCGCATGGCGCGTTCTACCTGATCGGGGCGTATTTCTGCTACCAGATGACCCGTTGGGGCATGAGCTTCTGGCTGGCCCTGGTGGTGGTGCCGCTGGTGGTGGGCGCCATTGGCTGGGCCACCGAGAAGCTCATCCTGCGCCACGTGTATGCCACGGACCACGAGTTTCACATCCTGGTGACCGTGGGCCTGGCGCTTGCGGTGCAGGAACTGGTGATCCTGCAATGGGGCCCGCTGGGCGACAGCGTGGCGGTGCCCGACGCGCTGCAAGGGGTGGTGATGTGGGGCAGTTTCATCTACCCCAAGTACCGCCTGTTTGTGATTGGTTTCACGGCCGTGCTGGCCGTATTGCTGTGGTGGGTGCTGGAAGGCACGCGGCTGGGCAGTGCGGTGCGGGCGGGCAGTGAATCGACTGAAATGGTTTCGCTGCTGGGTATCAATGTGCTGCGTATCTTCAGCCTGGTGTTTGGCCTGGGCGCGGCCACGGCTGCACTGGCCGGTGTGCTGGCGTCGCCGATCCGCGGGGCCGAGCCTTTCATGGGCGTCGAAGCCCTGGCCGTGGCCTTTGTTGTTGTGGTGGTGGGTGGCATGGGCAGCTTCAGTGGTGCGCTGCTGGGCGGTTTGATGATCGGGATCGTGCAAAGCGTCATGAGCACCCTGTGGCCAGAAGGGGCGCGCTTGATGATCTACGTGGCCATGGCGGCGGTGCTGCTGTTGCGTCCCCACGGCCTGCTGGGCCGCAAGGAGTGAACCCCATGAAAAAGTACACACATTTCATTTTTGCTGCGGTGGTGGTGGCTGCCATGCCCTTGCTGATGCAGTCGGGTTCGTTGGCCAGCGAGGTGCTCATCTTTGCGCTGGCGGCCATGGGCTGCAATCTGTTGCTCGGTTTCACTGGCTTGCTCTCGTTCGGGCAGGGCATCTTCTTTGGTTTGGGCAGCTACACCGTTGCCTTGATGCTGACCCGCTGGCCTGTTCCCATGCCGCTTGCGCTGCTGCTCGCTACAGTCATGGGAGCGCTCGGGGCGGCCGTGGTGGGCTGGGTGGCCATTCGCCAGCGTGGCACCTACTTTGTGATGCTGACCTTGGCCTTTGCGCAGATGTTCTATTTCATTGCCTATACGGCTACCGGCTTGACGGGGGGGGACAACGGGTTGATGGATATCCCTCGTCCCAACTTGTCCATCCTGGGCTTTGACCTGTGGACGTTGGCGTCGCCTTGGCAGTTCTATGGTTTTGTTTCGCTGATTTTTCTGGTGGTGTTCTGGCTGCTGCTCAAGGTGTCACGCTCGACATTCGGGCGAACCTTGCTGGCAGTGCGAGACAACGAAGAGCGTGCGGCTGCCATTGGCTACAACCTCAGGCTGCTCAAGCTGCAGGCGTTTGTGATCTCGGGTGCTGTCACCGGTCTCGCGGGGGCACTGCACGCCATGATGACCGGCCTGGCTCCGCTGTCCAACGCGGAGTACCACACCAGTGAAATGATCCTGGTGATGACCGTTATTGGCGGGACGGGCAACCTGTTTGCTTCGCTGCTGGGGTCTGCGTTCTACCTGCTGCTGGCCGACTGGCTGTCTCAATTATGGCCGCGTTGGCTCTTGCTACTGGGCATTGCATTGATGGCCGTGAGCCTCTGGATGCAGCGTGGGCTGTGGGGCTTGGGTGAAACGGTCAGGAATCGGCTGCAAGGTCATCGCAAGCAGTCGGCTGACACGGTGGTGACGCCATCGGCAACTGCGGTAGCTGCGAAAGGAGAACAGGCATGAGCCCAAAGACCCCGATCTTGTTGGAAGCCATTGATGTCGAAAAGCACTATGGCAAGTTTGCAGCACTGGGCGGTGTAAGTCTCCAGGTGCGTGCGAATACCGTGCATTCGGTGATTGGCCCTAACGGTGCTGGCAAGACCACGTTGTTCCACATGCTTACCGGCACCAAGACAGTCAGTGGGGGCCGGATTCTTTTTGATGGACAGGATGTCACGCATGAGCCAGACCATCGGCGGGTGCAGCGAGGCATTGCGCGTTCATTTCAGGTGACCAGCCTTTTTTTGAGCTTGCCGGTGCGTGAGAACCTGCGCCTTGGTGCACAAGGCGTACAGCCTGCACGCGCCCTAAATCCGTGGCATGAGCCGGTCGGGGCGCGTGCTCAATCGCAGGTGGTTGAGGCTGTTCTTTCCAAGGTGGGACTGGAGAACCTCGCAGACACTCCCGCTGGCAATCTTTCGCACGGTCAGCAGCGTCGATTGGAAGTTGGCATGGCCTTGGCTGCACGGCCCAAGGCCATCTTCCTGGATGAGCCCACTTCTGGCATGGGCATCGATGACCTGGATGACATGAAGCGATTGATCAAGAGCCTGCGCGACGAACACACGGTGGTCTTGATCGAGCACAACATGAACATCGTGATGGATATCTCGGACACCGTGACGGTGATGCAGATGGGGCGCGTGCTGGCCGAAGGCATGCCACACGACGTACGCAGCGACGAAAGGGTGAGGACTGCGTACTTGGGCAACATGATCACAGGGGGCAAGGCATGATTCTCGAAGTTGACAACCTGCATGCCCACTACGGCAAAAGCCATGTGCTTCAGGGTGTGTGTTTCACGGTGGGTAACGGCGAACTGGTCACCCTGCTGGGGCGCAACGGCGCAGGCAAGACCACCACACTCAAGAGCATTGCCGGGGTGGTCGCTCCCACGCAGGGCCGTGTGGCATTTGCCAGCAAACCGCTGCAGGGTCAGGCTTCGCATGTGATCGCCCGGCAGGGGGTGTGTCTGGTGCCAGAGCACCGGGGCATCTTCAAGCTGCTGACCGTGGAAGAGAACCTGATGCTGGGCCTGCGCAAGCGCTCCCCCTGGCAACTGGACGATGTGTATCGCATCTTCCCCCGGCTCAAGGAGCGCAGGCGCAACGGCGGCGGGCAGCTGTCGGGCGGCGAGCAGCAGATGCTGGCCATCGGCCGCGCGCTGATGAACGACCCCAAGCTGCTCATGTTGGACGAGCCCGTGGAGGGGCTGGCTCCCGTGATCGTGGAAGAAATCGTGGCCCAGCTCAAGACCATCAAGGCTGCGGGCGTGGCGATTTTGCTGGTCGAGCAGAACCTGGAGGTCTGCACCCAGCTGGCGGACCGGCATTGCATCCTGGAGCAGGGGCGCATCGTCTACACCGCTGACAACGCAAGCTTCCTGGCGGACGAAGAGGTCAAGGACCGCTACCTCGGCGTGGGACTGGCCTGAGCTCTGGCCCATCCCACACTGCATTCCAAAGGGCACTTCATGAAGTTTCTGATCGCTCGTCTGAACCACGAGACCAATACCTTTTCTCCGGTGCCCACGCCCTTGCAGGCGTTTGCACCCGATTACGACACCGCAGCCTTCCAGGCCAATGCCGGCATGCGAACGGCGATGGCAGCTTTCATTGATGCAGCAAAGCGGGTGGGGGCGCAGTGCGTGACGCCCGTCTCCGCCACGGCCAACCCCAGTGGGCCGGTGGATGCTGACGCCTACAACCAGTTGACGGATCGCATCGTTGCCGCCGCGGCGGGCTGCGACGCCATCCTGCTCGACCTTCATGGCGCGATGGTCGCCGAGAACACGCCAGACGGCGAGGGTGACCTGCTGGCCCGCGTGCGAGCGGCGGCGCCCGGCGTGCCGCTGGGCGTGGCCCTGGACCTGCACGGCAACATCACGCAAAAGATGATCGACCACGCCGATGTGATGGTGGGGTTCAAGACCTACCCGCATGTGGACATGTACGAGACGGGCGAGCACGCGGCGCGCCTGGTGCTGCAAATGCTGCAGCAAGGCACGCGCTATGCCGTGCGCTGGCGACAGTTGCCGCTGCTCAGCCACACGCTGCGCAGCACCACCCTGGGCGGTGCCATGGCCGCTGCCGTGTCATCGGCGCGGCAGGCCGAAGGGGAGGGCGTGCCGGCCATGACCATCTTTGCGGGCTTCTCCTTGGCCGACATCGCCGCGCCGTGCGTGAGCGTGGTGGCCACGGCCGAATGCACTGCTGAGGGGGAGGCGCTGTGCACCACTGCGCTGGACCGCGTGGCTGCCCAGATCTGGGCGGAGCGCGAGGGCTACGTGTATGCCAGCGAGCCTTTGGCCGACGCCTTCGCGCGGGCGCAGCGCATGGCCGAAGGGGCGGACAAGCCCGTGCTGTTGCTGGACCATAGTGACAACTGTATGTCCGGAGGAACCTGCGACACCATGGACGTGCTGCAGGCCGCCTGGCAGCATGGCCTGACCGGTATCGCCACGGGGCCGCTGTCTGATCCAGAGGCCGTTGCACAGCTCTTGGCAGCCGGTGTGGGCGCGCAGGTGTCGGTACGCCTGGGCAACAAGGTACCACTGGCCCGGCTGGGCATTGTCAAAGAGCCCGTGATGGTGCGGGGCACTGTGCGTGCCATCAGCGACGGTAGCTACACCGTGACCGGTCCCATCTACACCGGCCAGCGCTGCTCCATGGGACGCGCCGTCTGGCTGGATGCCGGAGGCACACAGATCGTGGTGGTGGAGCAGCCGCACGAGCCGTGGGATCTGGGCGTTTTCTCCTGCGTGGGCCTGGATCCCACGGCCTACCGCTACCTACTGCTCAAGTCGCGTATGTACTGCCGGCCGGTGTTCGTTCCGCTCTCTGCGGGGCTGGTCGAGTGCGACAGCCCCGGCGTCACCAGTTCGGACTACCGGCTATTCCCTTTTGAGAACCTGCGCCAGCCTGTCTACCCGCTGGGCGACGTGCTCGCTTACCCCTGACTGAGCTATATCTATATCTCTGGAGTTTCAATGGACACCAAAGTCAAACCCAACATCGAAAACCTGCGCATCAACGGCCAGCGCCTGTGGGATTCGCTCATGGAGCTGGCGCAGATCGGCGCCACACCCAAGGGCGGCGTGTGCCGTCTCACCCTCACCGACCTGGACAAACAGGGCCGTGACCTCGTCACTCGCTGGGCGCGCGAAGCGGGCATGACGGTGACCATCGACAAGATCGGCAACGGCTTCATGCGCCGTCCCGGCCGCAACAACAGCCTGCCACCCATCATGACCGGCAGCCACATCGACACCCAGCCCACGGGCGGAAAGTTCGACGGCAACTACGGCGTGCTGGCGGGCATTGAGGTGGTGCGCACGCTCAACGACCACGGTATCGAAACCGAGGCCCCCATCGAAGTCGCCTTCTGGACCAACGAAGAAGGCAGCCGCTTCGTGCCCGTCATGATGGGCTCCGGCGTGTTCGCCAAAGCCTTCACGCTGGAGCACGCCTACGCTGCCACCGACACCGAGGGCAAGACGGTGAAGAGCGAGCTGGAACGCATCGGCTACATCGGCGACCAGGAGCCCGGCGACCACCCCATCGGCGCGTACTTTGAAACCCACATCGAACAAGGCCCGGTGCTGGAAGACAACGACAAGACCATCGGCGTGGTCAGTGGCGTGCTGGGCATCCGCTGGTTTGACTGCACCGTCACCGGCATGGAAGCCCACGCAGGCCCCACGCCCATGGCCCTGCGCAAGGACGCGATGCTGGCCGCCACACGCATCATGCAAGACGTAGTCGCTGCCGCCCACCGCCACCCGCCGCACGGGCGCGGCACCGTGGGCATGGTGCAAGTGTTCCCCAACAGCCGCAACGTCATCCCCGGCCGGGTCAAGTTCAGCATCGACCTGCGCAACAGCACCGATGCGCTGGTGGACGCCATGGCCGCTGAGGTCAAGGCCTTCGCCGACCAGGTGGCCAAGGAGCATGGCGTGCAGGTGCACATCGAGATGGTGTCCAGCTACCCCGCGCAGCTCTTCCAGCCCGAATGCGTGGAGGCCGTGGGCCGCGCTGCCGCCAAGCTGGGCTACAGCCACATGCCCGCCGTCTCGGGTGCCGGGCACGACGCCGTCTACATGGCCAAGCTCGCACCCAGCGGCATGATCTTCATCCCCTGCAAGGACGGCATCAGCCACAACGAGATCGAGGATGCGAAACCCGAGCACATCGAGGCGGGCTGCAACGTGCTGCTGCATGCCATGCTGGAGCGGGCGGGCACCTGATCGGGCGCGCAGTGGGGCGGCGCGCCCGCAGGGTATGGGTGGCGTTGTATCTTCCGGTGGTTTGTAATTTTTTGTTTTCCGCGAAGAGGGCTGCCCCATGAAACTCAAAACCCGCATCCTGTGGCTGTGCGCCGCCACGCTCCTGGGCCTGGTCGTACTGTCGGCCATGGCGCTCACCACGCTCTACCAGTCGATGATGAAAGAGCGCACGGCGCAGCTCTCCAACCTGGTGGTGCTGGCCCACGCGGCCGCCCAGAAGTCGCACGAAAAAGAAAAGAGCGGCGCGCTCTCGCGCGAAGACGCCATCAAGGAAGCCACCCAGACCATCGGCAGCTTTGTGGACAAGGACAAATACTTTTTTGTCCGTGGTTTTACCAACGATGTGAACTACGTGCACCCCAACCCCAAGCGCATCGGCATCGTCGATGAAAAGGGTGGCAAGGAGGCGGGTGTGCGCTACCGCGCCGCGCTGCAGGGCGTGACGGTGGGCACCGTGACGGCCCCCGGCACGCGCCCCGGCGCCAAGGAGCCGGTGGACAAGCTCTACGCCATCATCAAGTTCGAGCCCTGGGACTGGATCATCGGCTTTGGCGACTATGTGGACGACATCGAAAACGCTTTCTGGCGCAACACCGCCATCCTGCTGTCTATTGGCGCAGTGCTGATGCTCATCGTCGCGCTGATGGCCTGGCAGATGCTGCGCACTCTGGTGCACCAGCTCGGCGGCGAGCCGCAGTACGCGGCCGAGGTGGTGACCCAGATTGCCGAGGGCAACCTGGCTGTGGAGGTGCAGACCTTGCCCGGCGATACCACCAGTATCCTGCACGCCATCCGCGCCATGCGCGACAACCTCTCGCACCTGGTGAAGCAGGTGCGCGACAGCACCGACTCCATCAACACCGCGTCCTCCGAAATCGCTGCAGGCAATGGCGACCTGTCGGCACGCACCGAGTCGCAGGCCAGCGCGCTGCAGGAGACGGCGGCCTCGATGGAGCAGCTCACTTCCACCGTGCAGAAGAACGCCGCCAACGCCAAACGGGCCGACGAGCTGGCGCGTGCCGCATCCGACATGGCCGTGCGCGGCGGTGACGTGGTGCAGCAGGTGGTGGGCACCATGGGCTCCATCGACCAGTCCTCGCGCAAGATCGTGGACATCATCAGCGTGATCGACGGCATTGCGTTCCAGACCAACATCCTGGCGCTGAATGCGGCGGTGGAGGCCGCGCGCGCGGGGGAACAGGGCCGGGGCTTTGCGGTGGTGGCGAGCGAGGTGCGCAGCCTGGCCCAGCGCAGTGCGGCGGCGGCCAAGGAGATCAAGGGCCTGATCGACGACTCCGTGGCCAAGGTGGGCGTGGGCACGCAACTGGTGGAGCAGGCGGGCGCCACCATGGGCGAGGTGGTGGCGGGTGTGAAAAGCGTTACCACCATGGTCGCCGAGATCAGCGCCGCCAGCGGCGAACAGAGCGCGGGCATCGCCCAGGTCAACCAGGCCATCTCGCAGATGGACCAGAGCACCCAGCAGAACGCCGCGCTGGTGGAGGAAGCCCTGGCGGCAGCCCAGTCACTCAGCCAGCAGGCCGTGGCGCTGTCGCAGACCGTGGGGCAATTCCGCGTGGCGTGAGTCCAGCGCCGGGCATTCGCAAAGGCAGGGTTCGCCCTGCCTTTTTTCTTGCGTCAGGGGCGGGGCGTGACCAAGCCGGTCAAGCCCAGAAAGTGGTCCAGCATGTGGAAGTGGTCTTCAAAGAATGCCTCTTCCATGCCTGCCAGCTCGTCGATGCGGGTCCACTGCACCAGCGCCGCATCATCGTCGGCCTGCACCACCGGGAAGGGCGAATCGCCCAGGTCGAAGTAGTGTGCATGCGTGATGGTGCGGCCGCGCTGGCTGCGGTCGGGGTGATCGAACACGGCTACCGACTGCAGCGCGGCGCGCATCGTGGCCTCAGGCAGGTGGCAATGGGTTTCTTCCACCAGCTCGCGCAGGCAGGACTGCCACACGGTTTCGCGCTGCTCGATGAAACCGCCGGGCACCGCCAGCTGGCCCTTGCCCGGCGCGTGGGCGCGGCGGATCAGCAGCACATGGTCCTGGCAGCGGAGCACGGCGTCCACCGTCACGAACACGGGCGGGTAGGGCGCTGCAGACCAGGCCTGGCGGTAGCCGCGCAGCATGCGCCATTCTTCCTGCAGCGCGGCGTAGTGCGGTGTGTGCGCAAAGGCCTGCAGCTGGGCCAGGGTGCCGGGCGGAATCTGCGCAGCCAGCGGTGCCAGGGCTTCGCCCACTGTGGCGGCCGTGGCGCCAAAGTAGGCGTCGCGGATGGTGGTGGCGTCCATGCTGCCCTGGCGGGGCAGGTCGATCAGCGCCCAGCCGGGGAAGGAGCGCAGGTAGCTGCTGGTTGCGTCCTTGAAGTGGCCCACCAGCGCGATGCGGGCGCCGGGCTGCGTGTGCTGCGCCACGCCCTGGCGCACGGCCTGCACCCACACGGCTTCGTTGTAGTAGTCGCGCACGGGCAGCACGCGCATGCGGTGGCGGTCGGCGGCGGGCAGCGCATCGCGCAGCATGGCTTCGCGTTCTTGCCAGGTGAAGGGGTTCTTGGGCGAGCGGGCCTGCCAGGCCGAGCCCACCACCACGATGACCTGGGGCGCCACGCGCAGGGCCTCGTGCAGCAGGGCCAGGTGGCCGCTGTGCACGGGTTCAAAGCGGCCGATGAGGAGGGCGGTGTCGTACATGGGTCTCCGAAATTCTGAGCTTTTTTGGCCGTTTGCGCGCGTCCATCATGCGCTTATAGCTACGATTTTAGTAGTGATTGCCTTTGGGGGAATGAGGCGCGCCGCGGGGTACCGGCGCGGCCCCCGCCAGCGGACGCCGCGCAAGGGCCGCCCCGCCGCGCTGGCGTCGTCCCCCTTCCCGCGCGCAGCGTGAGAGAAGGGGGAAGCCGCGAAGCGGCTCAGGGGGTTGTCACACATACTTTGCGGCGATGGGCATCTGGCGTCCGCTGCCAAACGCGCGCGGCCGCACCCGCAGGATGGGCGGGGCCTGGCGGCGTTTGTATTCGTTGCGCGCCACCATCATGCGCACGCGCTGCACCAGGGCACGCCCGGCGTCGTCGGCCTGCAGCTGGGCCACAAAGGCCTGCGCGGCCAGGTGTTCGGCCGCCGACAGGCGCTCGCCCTCGATGAGCAGCTTGAGCACTTCGTCCAGCACGGGGTAGGGCGGCAGGCTGTCCACATCGCGCTGTCCGGGGGCCAGTTCGGCCGACGGCTCCTTGTCGATGATGGCCTGCGGGATCAGCGCGCGCCCTGCTTGTTCGTTGACATGGCGTGAGAGGGCAAACACCTCCGTCTTGTAGAGGTCGCCAATCAGCCCCAGACCGCCATTGGTGTCGCCATACAGCGTGCAGTAGCCCACCGAGATTTCGCTCTTGTTGCCTGTGGTGAGGAGCAGGTGGCCAAAGGCGTTGGAGTATTCCATCAGCACCGTGCCGCGGATGCGGGCCTGCAGGTTTTCAAGCGGCAGGCCCTGCAGCGGCTGGCCGAAGCTGCCCTCAAACTGCTGCGCGTAGCCCGCTACCAGCTCGGCAATCGGGTGCGTGTGCAGCTGCACGCCCAGGTTCTGGCACAGCGCCAGCGAGTCATCGACCGAGCCGCTGCTGGAGTAGCGCGAGGGCATGGTCACGCCCACCACGTTCTCGGGCCCCAGCGCCTGCGCAGCCAATGCCAGCGTGAGCGCGCTGTCGATGCCACCCGAGCTGCCCACCACCACCTGTCTGAAGCCGCAGCGCCGTGCGTAGTCCTTGAGGCCCAGCAGGATCTGCTGGCGGTAGAACTCCATGGTGGGCAGGCCCTCGGCAGGCACACGCGCTGGCGCCTGGCCGTCGGCGGTGAGGAAGTGGCCGTTGTCAAACCGCAGCGTGCGCACATCCTCTACAAAACGTGGCGCCTCGAACACGATGCCTGCCTCGGGTTCGGCCGCGAACGATGCGCCGTCGTACACCACCTGGTCGTGGCCGCCAACCTGGTTCACATACAGGATGGGCAGACCGTGGCGGCGCGACGAGCCGCCAAAGATCTGGTGCCGTTGCTCGCGCTTGCCCACGTGGCTGGGGCTGGCGTTGATGCTGATCACCAGGTCGGGCGCAGCGTCGCGCAGGCGCTCGAAGGGGTTGGTGGCGTAGTCGGCACCGTGGTCGTTCCAGCCGTCTTCGCACACCAGCAGGCCCACCTGCGTGCCGCCAATGCGCAGCACCTTGGCCACGTCCGGGCCGGGTTCAAAGTGGCGGCGTTCGTCGAAGATGTTGTAGGTGGGCAGCAGCTGCTTGGCATATTGCAGGCGCACGGTGCCGCCTTGCAGCACCTGCAGGCTGTTGTGCAGGCGCTTTCCCGGGCCTGTGGCGGGCGTGGGCGCGCCCACCACCCAGTGCAGCGCGGGCAGCTCGGCCGATGCCTGCTGCAGCGCCGCCAGGCCGTCCTGCACACGTTGCAGGAAGGGCGGCTCGTCCAGCATGTCACCGGGGTAGTAGCCGCACAGTGCGAGCTCGCTGAACACGATGAGGTCAGACTGCTCGCGGGCGGCCTGCTGGGCGGCGGCCACCATGCGGGCCACGTTGCCCTCGATGTCGCCAACGGTGAAATTCAATTGGGCGATGGTGATGCGGAGCATGTTTCTTTTTCCTTGAATGCTTCAGGGCGCGTCGGAGTGGCTGAAAAGCTCAGCGAAGCGGTCCTGGCTAGGCGTTCAGTCGCAGACAGTACCGGAGGTACGGCAAGGCTGAACAACGACGCCAGGAGAGTTTTCTCAGCCACTCAGCCCCCAACGTTGAAGACTTGGCGCAAGTACGCGAGATAGGTTTCATCGTCGCACAGCGTCTTGCCCGGCGTGTCTGACAGCTTGGCCACCGGCTGCCCGTTGGCGCGCACCAGCTTCATCACGATGTTGAGTGGCTTCATTTCCGGCGCATCACCCATGTCGTTGGTGAGGTGGGTGCCGATGCCGAAGCCCAGCTGGGTGCGGTCGCCAAAGTGCCGGTACAGCGCCAGCGCCTTGGTCAGCGTGAGGCCGTCGGAGAACACCAGCCGCTTGGTGTGCGCGTCGATGCGCAGCTTGGCATAGTGGGCCAGCGCCTTCTCGCCCCAGGCCACCGGGTCGCCCGAGTCGTGCCGCAGGCCGTCGAACAGCTTGGCGAAGTACAGGTCGAAGTCGGCCAGGAAGGCATCCATGCCCACGGTGTCGGTCAGTGCAATGCCAAGGTCGCCCCGGTACTCTTGCACCCAGTCTTCGAGCGCCGCCTTTTGAAAGTCGCGCAGGCGCACGCCGAGCGCCTGGTAGCTTTGCAGGTACTCGTGCGCCATGGTGCCGATGGGCACAAGGCCCAGGTCGCGCGCCAGCAGCACGTTGCTGGTGCCCTTGAACCACTGCGGCGCCTGCGTGGCAAAGGTCTGCACCACCTCGCGCTGCCACGCGCCGCTGTAGCGGCGTCGCAGGCCAAAGTCGAACAGCTCGAAGGGGTGGCGCAGCGTGGCCTGCTGCGCCAGGTCCTGCAGCTGTTGCACCTTGACTGCCAGCCGCTCGCGGCCGCTGGCCAGGGCTGCGGTGGCATCGAAGCGGCGGAAGTACAGCTCGTTCACGATGGCCAGCACAAAGATCTCAAAGCCCATCACATGCACCTGCGGGCCTTGGGCCACGATGTGCAGCTGATCGCCTTCGGCCCAGGCGCGGACGAAGCTGCGCTGGAACTGGAAGATGCGCAGAAAGTCGATGAAGTCGCTCTTGATAAAGCGCAGGCTGCCCAGGTAGGCCAGCTCGTCTTCGCTGAAGCGCAGCGTGCACAGGTGGTCCAGCGCGGCATTCACTTCGGGCAGCAGCTCGGCCAGCGGGTAGATCGGCTGGTTGCGGCAGACAAAGCGGTATTCGCTCTGCGTCTGTGGATGCCGGTGCAGCAGCGCCTGCCACATGGTGAACTTGTAGAGGTCGGTATCGAGCAGGCTGGTGATGACGGGTTGCATGGTTTGCTCCTGAATTTATAGCTATCAGGGGAGGATGGCCAGGCGCTAGAGGCCAATTTCACTCATGTTTCCCAGCTGTGCGCCTGCGGCGCGCATCGCATCCAGAAACGCCTGGTGTTGTGCTTCAAATCCCGCCACGGGGCTCATGCCATCGGTCAGCAGCACGATGCGGCTGGCCTGCCAGCCGGGCACCAGGCGCGGCAGGTGCTGCACGATGTGTTCGGTGGTCGAGCGCACGCAGTGGCTGCTGGCCTCGCCCGCAATCAGCAGCCGATCGGCCTGGCCCAGCGACTGCAGCAGGGCGGTGTTGAGCGCGGTGCTGGCATCGTCCGCATCGGGCACCTCGGCCTCGATGGCGCTGTAGTGCTCCGTCCAGGGGTTGGTGCCCTTGAACACGTTGCGCACGGCGCGCTGGCGCTGCAGTTGCCAGTCGCCACAGGCGGTCAGCACATCGGCGTGCACGCCGTGGCCCCAGCTGCCGATCTCGCAGTGCACAGGCCAGACCATGAGCGTGTAGCGGCCCTGGGCTTCGAGTGCGTCCAGGTAGGCCAGCGTGCGGGGCAGTGCTGCGGGGTTGCGCGGCGCGAACTCGCCCGTGCGCACCTGGGCCGCAGTGATGGGGGTAAAGGGCTTCACTTCCGCTCCCGCACCGGTCTGCCAGAAGCCGGGGTGAGCGATATCGAAGCGCTGGTGTGAATCGAGCGTGACCGTGATGGCGTCGAGCTGATGGCCCTGGGGGCGAATGAAGGCCGCCAGGCGCTGCATGTCGGCGTGGGCGCCCGCCACGGGCAGGCTGGGCGCGTGGCCTGCGGGGCAACGGCTGGCAGGCAGGTCGCAGAAATCGTTCTGGGGGTCGATCACCAGAAGCTGGGTGGTGCGTGTGGCCATGGTCTTTCTCCTTCGCTGTGGGAGCAGTGTAGTTTTGTTAGGTCAAATTTGCAACTAAGTAGTTCGCAAGCGGATGTTTCGGGGCTGCAGGGCGTCGATAGTCTCGGAATGCTTTGCCGCAATCTGTCCTGGTGGTAGCCTTGTTCGTTCAACTTTGCAATGAACTAGCTCGCCATATGACCTCCGACAGCATTCCCGCCGTGATCTGTACCGTGGACGTGGTGCTGCTGACCCTGGAGCAGGCCACGCTGAAGGTGGCCCTGGTGCGCCGCGAACGCGAGCCCTATGCCCAGGCGCTGGCGCTGCCCGGTGGCTACATCCATGCGCAAGAAGACGTGGACGCACAGGCCAGCGCCGTGCGGGTGCTGCGCGACAAGGCAGGGCTGGACGGCCCTTACCTGGAGCAACTGGCCACCTTCACCGGTGCAGTGCGCGACCCGCGCGGCTGGTCGGTGGCCGTGGCCTATTGCGCCCTGGTGCCTTCTGCCGTGCTGGCGCAGGCTGCGGGGTGGGTGGAGCTGGTGGCGGTGGATGCGCTGCCGCCGCTGCCCTTTGACCACCGCCAGATCATCGACACCGCCGTGTTGCGCGTGCGCAGCAAAAGCCAGTATTCGTCGCTGCCCGTTCACCTGTGCGCCGAGCCGTTCACGCTGCCGCAGCTGCAGGCGGTGTACGAGGCTGTGCTGGGCGAGCCGGTCAACAAGGTGAGCTTTCGCCGCAAGGTGGACGAGCTGGCCATGCTGGAGCCCGTGGTGGGCGCCTTGCAGACGGGCGGCGCGCACCGCCCCGCGCAGCTGTACCGGGTGCGCCCGGCCTACCGGCGGCAGCTGTCGCTCAGTGCCAGGGGGTTGTAGCGCGGGCTCCACACGCACAAAACATTGGACCGCAGCGCCCAAATCTGGCACAAACGCAAACTTTGTGTCCCACGAACGGTGGGTGCGCGGCGCAGGCCAGGGGGAGCGCCGTCGCCTCGCCAATAACAAGCCAGCGCGACGCTGGTGCCTGAGGGTGATCCATGTCTTTGCGGCTCAAATTCAATCTGGTGTTGGCAGCGGTGCTGCTGCTGGCGGTGCTGGGCGCAGGCGCCTATGTGCACCGCTTTCTGCAGCAAGCGGCCATCGAGGAGGTGCAGCACAACTCGCAGATCATGATGCACGCCGCCATGGCCATCCGCGACTACACCACCGAGCTGGTCAAGCCCCACCTGGACGTGACGCTGGCCGAAAAATTCCTGCCGCAGACCGTGCCCGCCTACGCAGCGACGGAGACGCTGCGCCGCCTGCAGAGCCGCTTCCCGGGTTACGAATACAAGGAGGCGGTGCTCAACCCCACCAACCTGCGCGACCGGGCCAACGAGTGGGAAGAGCGCATCATCAGCGACTTCCGCGAAGGCCGCGCCGACCTGAAGAAAGAGGTGACCGGTGAGGTGGGCGAGGGCATGCACCGTGCCATGTACGTGGCACGGCCCATCACCATCAAGCAGGCACAGTGCATGGCCTGCCATAGCACGCCGGCCGTGGCGCCGCCCACCATGCTCAAGGTCTATGGCGACAAGAACGGCTTTGGCTGGGGCATGAACGAGACAGTGGGTATCCAGGTGGTGAAGGTGCCCATGTACTTCCCGCTGGAGAAGGCGCGCCAGACCTTCAACACCGTGATGGCGGCGCTGGTGGCCAGCTTTGCGCTGCTGTTTGTGGTGCTCAACCTCTCGCTGTCGTCGCTGGTGATCGAGCCCATGGCGCGGCTCAACGCCAAGCTCGAAGACCTGGCGACCAAGGACTTCCTCACCGATCTGGTCAACCGCCGCCGCTTCTTCGAGCGGTTGGAGGCCGACATGGCCGAGACGCGGGTCAAGAAGAGCCAGCTGTCGGTGGTCATGTTCGACATCGACTTCTTCAAGCGCATCAACGACACCTTCGGGCATGACTCGGGCGATGTGGTGTTGAAGAACACGGCGCTGCGTGTGCGCGAGCTGCTGCGTTCGTCGGACTGTGCGGCCCGCTTTGGCGGCGAGGAATTCATCATCCTGCTCAAGGAAACCCCGGTGGACGCCGCCATGGCCATGGCCGAGGCCGTGCGGGCCCGCATCGCGGGTGTGCCGTTTGACGCCGTGGGCCATGTGAGCGCCAGCTTTGGCGTGGCCACCTGGGACCACAAGGAAGACAGCCATGCGCTCATCAAGCGCGCGGACACGGCGCTGTACAAGGCCAAGTCCAGCGGTCGCAATTGTGTGGTGCAGGCTGAAGGGGCGGCCTGAGCTTGCGAGAAGCTGGTCATCAGGCCGGAGTGGCCTTGGCGTCTTCATAGTCATCCCGGTAGCTCGCTGCCAGCGCAGTTTTCTGCTTTTCCGTCAGCAGCTTCCCGGCCATCTGGAAGAAGCGGTGTTCTTCCTCTTGCAGATGGTGTTCCACCTTGTCGGCCAGCTTCCTGGCCAGCGGCAGCCATGCGGGACTTGACGGCTCGGTCTCTTGCAGGGATTCCACCAGTTCGTCGATCTGGTGGTGCTCCGCGATCGCGTGGCGCGACAGGTCGATGCCAGCGTCGTGCGCCATCAGTGGCACATAAAAGTGGCGGTCCTCGGCCAGCGCGTGGGCGGCCAGTTCGGTCTTGAGTTCGTCAAACAGCGCGCGCCGCTCGGGGCTGTCTCCGCTGGTGTCCGTGAGCGCGGTGGACAGCGCGCGCTGGCGTTCGTGGCTTTCGCGCAAGGCTTCAAAGATCGTCGTGGTGTCGGGCATGTTGGTGGTGTCCGTTTCAGCTCTGTGGGCTGTCGCGCCGCGTGGGCTGCGACAGGGCGTGCAGAAACAATACGGACCGGCCGCGGCTGCCGCCGTCAGCAGCGGCTGGGCGCGGGTGTAGGAGAGTGCCGCCTAGGGGGGCGCGCGCCAAAAAAAAAGCCGCAACGCGCGGGGCGTTGCGGCCTTTTCAGTTTTTTGGTCTGCGTTCACATCGCTGCGCGATATGAACTGCGCCCGAAGACCGAAAACCGCGCTATTCGCGCGGCGGGCTTACAGCCCGGCTGCTGCCCGCAGGGCCGCAGCTTTATCGGTCTTCTCCCAGCTGAACTCGGGTTCTTCGCGGCCGAAGTGGCCGTAGGCTGCGGTCTTTTCATAGATCGGGCGCAGCAGGTCCAGCATCTGGATGATGCCCTTGGGGCGCAGGTCGAAGTGCGCGCGCACCAGCTTGGCGATCTGGTCGTCCGGAATCACGCCCGTGCCTTCGGTGTAGACCGTGATGTTCATCGGCTCGGCCACGCCAATCGCGTAGGCCACCTGGATCTGGCACTGGCGGGCCAGGCCGGCGGCCACGATGTTCTTGGCCACGTAGCGGGCGGCATAGGCGGCCGAGCGGTCCACCTTCGTTGGGTCCTTGCCGCTGAACGCGCCGCCGCCGTGGGGGCAGGCGCCGCCGTAGGTGTCCACGATGATCTTGCGGCCCGTGAGGCCGCAGTCGCCCTGCGGGCCGCCGATGACGAAACGGCCGGTGGGGTTGATCAGGTAGCGCGTGTTCTGCAGCCATTCCTTGGGCAGCACGGGCTTGATGATTTCTTCGATGACGGCTTCAGTGAAGCTGGCCTTCATCTTGGTCTGTGTTTCGCTCTGGTCGGGGTGGTGCTGGGTGGAGAGCACCACCGTGTCAATGCTGTGGGGCTTGCCGTCCACGTAGCGCATCGTCACCTGGCTCTTGGCATCAGGGCGCAGGAACGGCAGGCGGCCGTCCTTGCGCAGCTGGGCCTGGCGCTCCACGAGGCGGTGGGCGTAGTAGATGGGCGCGGGCATCAGCTCGGGCGTTTCGTCGCAGGCGTAGCCGAACATCAGGCCCTGGTCACCGGCGCCGGTGTTCAGGTGGTCGTCGCTCGCGTGGTCCACGCCCTGGGCGATGTCGTTGCTCTGCTTGTCGTAAGCCACGAGCACGGCGCAGCCCTTGTAGTCGATGCCGTAGTCGGTGTTGTCGTAGCCAATGCGCTTGATGGTGTCGCGCGCCACCTGGATGTAGTCCACGTGGGCATTGGTGGTGATCTCGCCCGCCAGCACCACCAGGCCGGTGTTGGTCAGCGTTTCGGCGGCGACGCGGCTGCGGGGGTCTTGCTTGAAGATCGCATCGAGAATCGCGTCCGAGATCTGGTCGGCCACCTTGTCGGGGTGGCCTTCGGAGACGGATTCCGAGGTAAAGAGAAAGTCGTTCGCCATTTGAATAAACTCCTGTGTTCCGGCATTTGGGGCGTTGCCCTCACCCCGAAGGAGCTCTGGCGAACGCTTTAGCAGATTTTTTTAACGTCGCCCTGCAAGTTGCTCATTTAACTCAGCGACCCCTCTATTTTAATGCCAGTCGTCTTCCGATTCTTTTCCGCGTTTCCGCTGTGGTTGCTGCATGCCATGGGTGCCGCCATGGGCTGGGTGGCGTTTTGTGCGTCGCCCACCTACCGGCGCCGCTTTCTCGCCAATTCGGCGCTGGCGGGCTATCCGTTTGGCGCCGTGCGGGCCGCAGTGGCCCATGCCGGGCGCATGGTGGCCGAGCTGCCCCGCCTGTGGATGGGTGCCACCATGCCCTGTGCCATCACGGGCGAAGCCTGTGTGGAGCAGGCCTATGCGGCCGGGCGGGGCATCGTGTTCCTGACCCCGCACCAAGGGTGCTTCGAGCTGTCGGCCCAGGCCGCTGCGCGCCGCTGGAGTGCGGAGCGCGGCCCCATCACCGTGCTGTACCGCCCCGCGCGCCAGGCCTGGCTGGCCAAGGTGATGGAGACCGCGCGCAATCGCCCCGGCATGTTGGCCGTGCCCACCACGCTGGCGGGTGTGCGCCAGATGATCAAGGCCCTGCGACGGGGCGAGGCCGTGGGCCTGCTGCCCGACCAGGTGCCGCCCGAGGGGCAGGGTCTGTGGGCACCGTTCTTTGGCCGCGATGCCTACACCATGACCCTGGCCGCGCGCCTGGCGCAGCAGACCGGCGCGGCCGTGGTGCTGGTGCGCTGCGAGCGCCTGCCCTGGGGGCGGGGCTACATCACGCATTTCGAACCCCTGGCGCAGCCGCTGTCCGACCAGATGGACCCGGCTGTGCTGCAGATCAATCAGGCCATGGAACACCTCATCCGCCAATGCCCCGAGCAGTACCTGTGGGGCTATGGCCGCTACAAACAGCCGCGGGGGGAAGCCGCACCGGCTGAGCCGGTTGCCGGGGGTGCCGCATGACCGGCCGCCTGGGCGTGTGGTTCATGAGCGTGCTGGCGCTGCTGCCCTTGCCGGTGTTGCGGGGCATGGGCTGGGTGCTGGGGCAGGTGGCGTACGTGCTGGTGGTGCGGCGGCGCAAGGTGGCGCTGCGCAACCTGGCGCTGTGTTTCCCCGACTGGACCGAGGCGCGCCGCCGCGCCGTCGCGCGGGCCAACTTTGTGGTGTTCTGCCAGACCTGGCTGGACCGCAGCTGGCTCTGGGCCGCGCCGCGCGCGGTGGTCGAGCAGCGCGTGCGCCTCGCGGGCGCGGTGCAGGAGCTGGAGGGCGACACGCCCACCATCCTGTTCGCGCCGCATTTCTACGGCATGGACGCGGGTGGCCTGGCGCTGCCGCTGAACACGCAGCGCGCCTTCACGTCGATTTTTGCCACCCACCCCGACCCGGCGGTGGATGCCTGGTTCATGGCCGGGCGGCAGCGTTTTGGCGACGTGCGCATGCTCAACCGTGCCGATGGCGTCAAGCCCATCATCTCCAGCCTGCGCAAGGGGGGGCTGCTGTACCTGCTGCCCGACATGGACTATGGCCGCAACGACTCGCTGTTTGTGCCGTTCTATGGCGTGACGGCGGCCACCATCCCCTCGCTGTCGCGTTTTGCACGGCTGGGGCGGGCCAAGGTGGTGGGCGTGTATTCGCGCATGACGCCCACAGGCTATGTGGCCGAGGTCTCGCCCGCCTGGGCTGATTACCCCACCGACGACGCCGAGGCCGACACCGTGCGCATGAACCGCGAGCTGCAGGCCGTGATCGACACCATGCCCGAGCAGTACTACTGGGTGCACAAGCGCTTCAAGACGCGGCCCGAGGGCGAGGATTCGGTGTACTGATTACTGATCTCTGGCAGTGGGGCTCCTCCCGGGCGGCGTGGCTTGGGTCCGTTAGTGGATCTCAGTTTGTTAAAGAAAATGGCCGCTTCCGCGCTTCCAGAATGCCTTGGTAGCTATGCTTTTTGATGAATAAAGCGCTGCAACTCCAGGGCCACGCGCTCCGGGTGCTCGTGCACGATCCAGTGCGAAGCGGCTTCTATCTGTTGCAGTTGCAGCCGAGGCACCCAGCCCGGCAGCCCGTCGAGCAGCCCGGGCAGCAGGGCCGGATCGTCCATGCCCCACAGCACCAGGGTGGGCACCTCCACCGTCAGCATCGATTCGGGCAAGGTGATGGCCTGTGCGCCCGGGTCGCCGTCGCGTGGCGGGCGGATGGGGCTGGCGCGGTAGTAATTGCAGGCGCCGGTCAGGCCCTGCTTCCACAGCGCGCGGTACTGGGCGCGCACGCTGTCGGTGAGCCAGGCCGGCGCGCGGCCCTGCGGGTCGTCAAAAAAGCCGAACAGGCGGCGGAAGTCGTTGTCCGCCAGCAGTTCCTCGGCGTCCGGGCGGCACAGGAAGTGCATGTACTGGCTGCCCGCCTGCTGGGCCGGGTTGTGCGCCAGCTCGCGCACAAAGGCGCCGGGATGGGGGGAGTTGATGATCGCCAGCCGCTTCATCAGCTGCGGCTGCTGGTTGGCCAGGTTCCAGGCCACGGCGCCGCCCCAATCATGGGCCACCAGGCATTCCAGCGCGCCGCCGGGGCATTCGTGGGCGATCAGCGCCACCAGGTCCTGCACCAGGTGTCTGGCGCGGTAGGCCTCTACATCGGCCGGGCTGCTGGACGGGCCAAACCCGCGCAGGTAGGGCGCCACGCAGCGGTAGCCGCCGTTTTCGGGGCGGGAGAAATGCAGCAGAAGCTCGTCCCAGATGAAGGCCCCCTCGGGAAACCCGTGCAGGAACAGCAGCACAGGGCGCCCCGCCATGCCGCTGGTGCGGCAGTGCAGGGTGATGCCATGCGGAAGGGGGACGGCGTTCTGTTGGATCATGCGTGTCTGCTATCAATTAAATAGCTTCTGGCGCATGATGGGCAAGCGCTAGAGGCTGTTTTTTTCTGAATTTTCAGGGGCGGCGTCTGCCCCGGCAGGTGATGCATCGGCATCGGCGGCTTCGGGCTCTGCCGCAGGGCGCACCGGGTGGGCCCACTGCCACAGCAGCTGGGCCACATCGTCCACCCCTTGTTTCTTGAGGGCCGAGAACATCTTCACCTCGCCGCCGCCCGCGTGCAGTCGCGTAATCGACAGCACCTTGGCCTGTTCGGCGCGGGTGAGCTTGTCGGCCTTGGTCAGCACCACGAGGAACTTCAGGCCTTCTTCGACGCGGGGGCGCACAACTTCCAGCAGCGCTTCATCCAGCTCGGTCAGGCCCAGGCGCGGGTCGCACAGCAGCACGATGCCGGTGAGGCTGGTGCGGCTGACCAGGTAATTCACCATCACCTGCTGCCAGCGCACCTTGTCCGAGCGCGACACTGCGGCATAGCCATAGCCGGGCAGGTCGGCCAGCACGGCGTCGGTCACGCCCTGCTTGCCCAGCGAGAACAGGTTGATGTGCTGTGTGCGGCCGGGTTTTTTGGAGGCAAACGCCAGCTGCTTTTGCTGCGTGAGCGTGTTGATGCAGGTGGATTTGCCCGCGTTGGAACGGCCCACGAAGGCGATTTCGGGCACATCGATGGGCGGCAGGTGGTGCAGCTGGGCGGCCGTGGTCAGGAACCTGGCCGTGTGCATCCAGCCCATGGCGATCTTGGCGTCGGGTGCGGGCGGAAGGGAGCCAGCAACTGGCGCGGTAGGAGAAGTCGTCATGAGAAATTGGGATGCGAGGAAGCCTCATTGTAGAATCGCGCGGTTTTGCGCACATAAACATACACCCTCGATATGAAGTTGCTCGCCTCCTTGCTGACGGCTGCCGCACTGGCAGCACCTGTTTTCTCGGCCTACGCGGCGGGCGACGCCCCCAAGGTGGCCAAGCCGGATCTCGTCAAGGGCGAGGCCAGCTTCACCGCCGTGTGTGCGGCCTGCCACAACGCCGACGGCAACTCGGCCATCGCGGCCAACCCCAAGCTGTCGCAGCAACACCCCGAGTACCTGGTCAAGCAATTGCAGGAATTCAAGTCGGGCAAGCGCAACAACGCCGTCATGAAGGGCTTTGCGGCCGCCCTGTCGGACGACGACATGCGCAACATCTCCTACTGGCTGGCCTCCAAGCCCGCCAAGGCCGGTTTCGCCAAGGACAAGGACCTGGTCGCCCTGGGCGAGCGCATCTACCGTGGCGGCATTCCCGACCGTAACATCGCTGCCTGCGCAGGCTGCCACAGCCCCAACGGTGCGGGCATCCCGGCACAGTACCCTCGTCTGGCGGGTCAGCATGCCGACTACACGGTGTCGCAGCTGAACATGTTCCGCGACGGTTCGCGCAACAACAGCCTGCAGATGACCCAGGTGGCCGCCAAGCTCAACGACAAGGAAATCAAGGCCGTCTCGGACTACATCGCCGGCCTGCGCTGATTGATCTTCGTCAAACCGGGGCCCCTTGAGGTTTTTTGAACCGGGCCGCACGGAACCTACCGCCAATAACAACCCCAAAAAGGGCGGGTCCATCTCCACGGATGGTCCCGCCCTTTTTCTTTCGCGCTTCGCAGACACCGTTTCATCCATGTCCGACAACACCCAAGGCCTTCGCATCCAGTCTGGTTCCCAGGCCTGGCGCGCCGGGATCGAACTGCTGTCCTCCATGCGGTTCGCCATCTCGCTGCTGACGGTGATCTGCATTGCCTCGGTGATCGGCACCGTGCTCAAGCAGCACGAGCCTGCGGTCAACTACGTCAACCAGTTCGGGCCGTTCTGGGCCGAGCTGTTTGGCGCCATCCAGCTCAACGCGGTGTACAGCGCCTGGTGGTTCCTGCTGATCCTCGCGTTCCTGGTGATCAGCACTTCGCTGTGCATTGCTCGCAACACGCCGAAGATCCTGGTGGACCTCAAGGCCTACAAGGAAAACATCCGCGAACAAAGCCTCAAGGCCTTCCACCACAAAGCACAGGCTGACCTGCCCGAATCGGCCGAGGCCGAGGCACGCCGCATCGGCACCCTGCTGGCCGGTGGGGGCTGGAAGGTGCGCCTGCAGCAGCGCGACACCGCCGCAGGCCCCGGCACGGGCTGGATGGTGGCGGCCAAGGCGGGTGCGGCCAACAAGATCGGCTACATCGCGGCGCACAGTGCCATCGTGCTGGTGTGCGTGGGTGGCCTGCTCGACGGCGATCTCATCGTGCGCGCCCAGATGCTGCTGGGCGGCAAGACGCCCTACCAGGGCGGCGGACTGATTGCCGATGTGAAGCCCGAGCACCGGCTGTCCGAGCGCAACCCCACCTTCCGGGGCAACCTGCTGGTGGCCGAGGGCACGCAGTCGAGCACGGCCATCCTGAACCAGTCCGATGGCGTGCTGCTGCAGGACCTGCCCTTCGCCATCGAACTCAAGAAGTTCATCGTGGAGCATTACTCCACCGGCATGCCCAAGTTGTTTGCCAGCGAGATCGTGATCCACGACAAGGCCACGGGCGAGAAGACACCCGCGCGTGTCGAGGTGAACCACCCCGCGAGCTACAAAGGCATCGAGATCTACCAGTCGAGCTTTGACGACGGGGGCTCGCACCTCAAACTGCGCGCCGCACCCATGGTGGCCGGGGCCAAGCCGTTTGACGTGGAAGGTGTGGTGGGCGGCTCCACCCAGCTCACCAACAAGGGCGGCGGTCCGGGCAGCGACACGCTGACGCTGGAGTTCACGGCGCTGCGTACCATCAACGTCGAGAACTTCGGCGGTGCGGGCCCTGGCAGCAGCGGCGCCGACGTGCGCAAGGTGGACCTGCGCGAATCGGTGGAGTCCCGCCTGGGGGCTGCCAACAAGACCGTGACCAAAAAAGAGCTGCGCAACGTGGGCCCGAGCGTGACCTACAAGCTGCGCGACGCCGCCGGCCAGGCGCGTGAGTTTCACAACTACATGCTGCCGGTGGACACGGGCGATGGTGTGCCAGTGTTCCTGCTGGGCGTGCGCGAGTCGCCCGCTGACCCTTTCCGGTACCTGCGTGTGCCCGCAGACGACAACGGCAGCATGGACGGGTTCCTGCGCATGAAGGCCCTGCTGGCCGACCCCGATGCGCGCGAGCAGGCCGTGCGCCGCTATGTGTCCCAGGCCATGGATTCGTCGCGCCCCGAGCTGGCCGAGCAGTTGCGCCTTTCGGCATCCCGCGCGCTGGCGCTGTTTGCGGGTCAGGGCATGGTCGATGGCAAGCCCACAGGCGGCCTGCAGGCGGTGTCGGACTTCATGGAAGCCAATGTGCCCGAGGCCGAGCGTGCGCGGGCGGGCGAGGTGCTGGTGCGCATCCTCAATGGCACGCTGTTCGAGGTGGCCCAGCTCGCGCGCAAGCAGGCGGGCCAGGCGCCGCTGCAGCACGATGACCGCACCCAGGGCTTCATGACGCAGGCCGTGCTCTCGCTGTCAGACGCGCAGATCTACCCTGCGCCGCTGGCGTTCGAACTCAAGGACTTCACCCAGGTGCAGGCCAGCGTGTTCCAGGTGGCCCGCGCCCCTGGCAAGAACATTGTCTATCTGGGCTGCGCCTTGCTGATCCTGGGCATTTTTGCCATGCTGTACGTGCGGGAGCGGCGCGTATGGGTGTGGGTGGCCCCCCAGGAAGGGCGTACCCACGCCACCATGGCGCTGTCCACCAACCGCAAGACGCTGGACAGTGACCAGGAGTTTGCACAGCTCGCACACAAACTGATCGGGGCCTCGCCCCGCGAAGGTACTGCATGAACACCGCGACCTCTTCTTCGAACACCACTACGATCACCCTGAACGAGGGCTTCTTTGCCCGCCGCAACTGGCTGGACTGGCTGTTTGCCGCCATCGTGACCGTGGGCGGTCTTTACGCGCTGCAGCGGTATGGCAGCTTCATGGACGGGTACGAAAAAGGCATCCTGCTCGGGACCATTCCCTGCACGATCTGGCTGTGCTGGTTCTGGCGCCCGCTGCGGGTGCTGCTGCTCGTTGTGGCGGCCGTGGCCCTGATGGCGATCGGGCTGTACCAGCAGGACGGGGCGGGCAACCTGGCGCGGGCCGATACGGTGTTCGGCCTCAAGTATTTCCTCTCCAGCCAGTCCGCCATCCTGTGGATGAGCATGCTGTTTTTCATCAGCACCGCGTTCTACTGGATCGGCATGTTCTCGCGCGGCGAGGGCCGCACCATGGGCATGCTGGGCTCGCGCATCGCCTGGGTGGCGGTGGCCATGGCGCTCATCGGCACGCTGGTGCGCTGGTACGAAAGCTATCTCATCGGGCCCGACATCGGCCACATCCCGGTGAGCAATTTGTATGAGGTGTTCGTGCTGTTCTGCTGGATGACGGCAGCGTTCTACCTCTACTACGAAGAGCAGTACGACACGCGCGCGCTGGGCGGTTTTGTGATGCTGGTGGTGAGTGCGGCCGTGGGCTTCTTGCTCTGGTACACCGTGGTGCGCGAGGCGCATGAGATCCAGCCCCTGGTGCCTGCCCTCAAGAGCTGGTGGATGAAGCTGCATGTGCCCGCCAACTTCATCGGCTATGGCACCTTTGCGCTGGCGGCCATGGTGGCCTTTGCCTACCTGATCAAGCAGCAGGCCGCCGAAACCCGCTGGTACAAGCTGGCGCCGCTGTGGCTGCTGGGCGTGGTGCTGTGTTTCGAGCCCATCGTGTTCCGCCAGGGCGCGACCGAGAATGGCGGCAGCTACTGGATGGTGTACTTCGGCATCTCCGCGCTGATCGTTGCGGGCATTCTGCTGGGCCGCAAGCGCATCGCGGCGCGCCTGCCTTCGTTCGAGATCCTGGACGATGTGATGTACAAGTCCATCGCCGTGGGCTTTGCGTTCTTCACCATCGCCACTGTGCTGGGTGCCCTGTGGGCGGCCGAGGCCTGGGGCGGCTACTGGAGCTGGGATCCGAAGGAGACCTGGGCGCTGATCGTCTGGCTCAACTACGCCGCCTGGCTGCACATGCGGCTCATGAAGGGCCTGCGGGGCACGGTGTCCGCCTGGTGGGCGCTGGTGGGGCTGGCGGTCACCACCTTCGCGTTCCTGGGGGTGAACATGTTCCTGAGCGGCCTGCACAGCTACGGCACCTTGTGATGGGTTGAAGGGATAGGGGTCCGGTCGGGCATCGGCGCAGGCGGCGGCAACTATTGCGTCGTCGGTGTAACCTGCGCGGTCTTGGGAACGAACTAACAGTTGTGCTGCTCTACCGCTGCAGCTGTTTCCACCAGACCATGACCGGAGCCTCCCCATGCTGATCCCTTCGCGCGACTCGGGTTTCAACCACCCCCACCCCTCCGAAATCACGCCCCGCGCGGTCTACGAAGACCGGCGCCAGATGCTCAGGCTCATGGCGGGCGGCGCGGCAGGTGCCGCAATGGCGGCCTGGGCAGGCCGCGAGGCGCTGGCGCAGCAAGCCCAGGTGGTGCGGCCCAACAAACTGGCTGCGCTGGCGGGTGCCAAGTCCACCGTGGCGGGCGCGGTCACGATGGAAAAGCTCACCGACTACAAAGACGCGAGCACCTATAACAACTTCTACGAATTCGGCACCGACAAGGCCGACCCGGCGCGCAACGCCCACACGCTCAAGACCAGCCCCTGGACGGTGGACGTGGAAGGGCTGGTCAAGAAGCCCGGCAAGTACGGCATCGAAGACCTGATCAAGCTCAGCGCGCAGGAGGAGCGCATTTACCGGCTGCGCTGCGTGGAGGGTTGGTCCATGGTCATCCCCTGGGTGGGCTATTCGCTGGCGGAGCTCATCAAGCGTGTGGAGCCGCAGGGCAGCGCCAAGTACGTGGAGTTCGTGACCCTGGCCGACAAGGCGACCATGCCCTTCGTCGGTTCGCGTGTGCTCGACTGGCCCTATGTGGAAGGCCTGCGCCTGGACGAGGCCATGCATCCGCTCACACTGCTGGCGTTTGGCATGTATGGCGAGGTGCTGCCCAACCAGAACGGAGCGCCCGTGCGCCTGGTGGTGCCTTGGAAGTACGGATTCAAGAGCGCCAAGAGCATCGTCAAGATCCGCTTCGTCGAGAAGGAGCCCGGCACCGCCTGGAACAAGGCGGCCAAGCAGGAATATGGCTTCTATTCGAACGTGAACCCCGAGGTGGACCACCCGCGCTGGAGCCAGGCCACCGAGCGGCGCATTGGCGAAGACGGCTTGTTCGCCAAGAAGCGCAAGACGTTGATGTTCAACGGCTACGAAGCCCAGGTCGGTCAGCTCTACGCGGGCATGGACCTCAAGAAGTTCTACTGATCCCTGGTGACTGCCTGACGTTTTCTGGGCCCTGTCTTCTGGCCCGGCCTTCCGCCTGGGGGCTGCGGCCTCCAGAACAGGCACCGATCCCCATGCGCAAACTCCTGCTCCATCCCGCCGCCAAACCCCTGGTCTTTGTGCTGTGCCTGCTTCCCCTGGTCTGGCTGGTGGTGGCCGCAGCGACGAACCAGCTGGGCGCCAACCCTGCAGAGGCCCTGATCCGCGCCACGGGCGACTGGACGCTGCGAGCGCTGTGCCTGGTGCTGGCCGTCACGCCGCTGCGCGTGCTCACGGCCACGCCGCAGCTGGCGCGGTTTCGGCGCATGCTGGGCCTGTTCGTGTTTTTCTACGGAGTGCTGCACCTGCTGAGCTATGCCTGGTTTGACATGGGCTTTGATCTGGCAGACATCCTGCGCGACATCGCCAAGCGGCCGTTCATCCTGGTCGGATCGCTGGCGCTGCTGCTGCTGGCGCTGCTGGCGGGCACCTCGTTCAACCGGGCCATCAAGGCGCTGGGGGGCAAGCGCTGGCAGGCGCTGCACCGCGCGGTCTACGCGGTGGCGGGTTTGGTCATCCTGCACTTCTTCTGGATGCGTGCCGGGAAGAACGATTTTGCTGAGGTGGCGCTGTACGCCGCCATCCTGGCGGTGCTGCTGGGCTGGCGTGTCTGGCACCGCTGGCGCAGGCCGCAGCCCGGCTTGGCCACCACCCCGCGCGAGCGTGGCACTCCAGCGCGCCTGCCTTAGGGCTGTGGATCGTTTGCTATATATTTAATAGCTATCTTCGATTGCCCAGTGCGCGGAGACGGCCATTTTCCCTTGTAATGCAACAGCTTTATGCGTTCACGGCCCGCAGCGCCGGGCGCATCTGCCGGGTCACGGGGTCGATGTAGGCTGTGGGGATCTGGTAGGCCCGGTCATCAAACAGGTCAATGCCACACATCAGGTTCTCGATCCATTCAAAGAAGTCGTTGATGGCTTCCTTGCCCATGATGGGGGCGCCATGCTGCGGCACCAGCATGGCAATGTCGAGCTGGCGGGCCATGCGTGCCCACAGGCGCAGGATCTTGTTGGACACCATGTAGCGGCGGTGGAAGCCCTCCATGCGAGGAATGTGCGCCTTGAGGTCGGTCACCGGCACACGGGCCTCGGCGCCCGACATCATCGACACGCCCAGGTCACCCGTGAACAGGATGCGGCTGACCGGATCGTAGAAGTGGAAGTTGCCTTCGGAATGCATGAAGTGCGCAGGCAGCAGCACCAGCTCGTGGCGGCCCAGGGGCAGGTGGCCGCCGCCGTCGGGCACGCCGATCACGCGGTTCTCGGTCTTGCCCACCTTGGTGAAGTGCGGCGCAAAGCGCTCCCACACGCGCGAGATCACCAGGTTGGCCTTGGTGCTCGTCATCCAGCGGTCGAGCGAGGCAATGATGTCCGGGTCGGCGTGCGAGGCGATCAGGTACGAGAGCTTGTGGGGCGGGAAGTGTTTGGTCATTCCCATGAACAGTTCGTTGAAGGCGAGGTTGCCGCCCGGGTCGATGATGGCGCCCGTGTCGTCGTCAACGATCAAAAACTGATTGGCCTGCACGGCCTGGCCGTCCTCCTCGATGAGGTCGGTGAACATCAGGCAAGCGTGATTCTTGTCGCGGTAGAGTTCCAGGGCCATGGCCATCCTGCGGTGCAATAAAGCGCAGACTGTACGAGTGCCCCTAGGGTTTGTACTTGATCGAAATCAAGCGGCGCTGCATTGGCGCCCCATGGCGGCGGAGCGTTGCACCAGTTGCGTCAGCGGGGAGCAGAGGCTGCGGCAGCAGGCTCCTGCACTGTGCCCGCGCCGCTGCTGGGCGTGAGTGTTTCCGGCAGCGTGGCGCGCTGGCCTGCGGCAGCCCCTGTCGGCAGGTACAAGGGCCCCCGCTGTCCGCAGCCAAGCAGGGCTGCCGCACTGGCAGCAAGGACAAGTGTCCTGACTAGAATTTGGGGAGCTTTCAACATGCGCAAATTGTAATGACCGACCTCGAATTCATGGACCACGCCGAACAACTGCTGCTTGCCGTCGAGCGCAGCTGTGATCGCATCAACGACACCACGGATGCCGATGTGGACGCCCAGCGGTCGGGGGGGATGGTGACGCTGACTTTTCCCAACCGCAGCCAGATCGTTGTCAACCTGCAAAAGCCTCTGCACGAGGTCTGGATGGCGGCCCGTTCGGGAGGGTATCACTACCGGTTCGACGGCAGTGTGTGGCAGGACACCAAAGGCGCGGGCGAATTCTTCGCATGCCTGAGCCGGGACGCCACCCAGCAGTCCGGGTTGCCTCTGCAGTTTGCCGCCCTGTAGGCGGCAGCTCCGGCCAAGTGACCGACGCCCCGTGAAGCGTCGGTCGGGCGCCGGGCAGTCCCGCGCCTCTTGTTCTCCTGGTTTGGGCGGGAGAGTGCTCTGGGCTCTACAGCATCAACGCAGCCGTTGCGCAGGAGGCGCTCGGTCAGTTGCGGAACAGGTCCAGGATGCGGCTGCGCTCTTCAGAAGGCGGTGGCGCCTGGGGGGTGACCGCCGGTGATGTGGAGCGCTGGTCTTCCAGTCCCACGCTCGACACGCCTGCGCTGCGGGCGTACTCGTCATAGAACCACTCGCCACCCACATTGACCACCCCTGCAGGCACGGTGGGCTCCATCACGGGGACGCCCTTGAGGGCGCGCTCCATGAAGCTGATCCACACGGGCAGGCTGAGTCCGCCCCCCGTTTCACGGCTGCCCAGGTTGCGGGGCGTGTCGTAGCCGATCCAGGTGACGGCTGCGATGGTGGGCTGGTAGCCAGCAAACCATGCGTCCACCGAGTCGTTGGTGGTGCCGGTTTTGCCGTACAGGTCGGGGCGTTTGAGAGTCGCCTGGGCGCGGGCAGCCGTCCCGGAGCGGGTGACTTCCTGCAGCAGGCTGTTCATCAGAAAGGCATTGCGGGCTTCGATGGCCCGAGGCTGTTCACTGGTCACCGGCGGTGTGGTCTCGGAAATCACCCGGCCCTTGTGGTCCGTGACTTTGGTGATCAGCCAGGGGTTCACGCGATAGCCCCCATTGGCAAACACCGAGTAGGCGGCCGCCATCTGCAGCGGTGTGACGGAGCCTGCTCCCAGCGCCATGGTCAGGTAGGCGGGGTGCTTTTCAGGATCAAAGCCGAAACGCCCCACCCACTCCTGTGCTGTCTTGGGGCCTACGGCCTGCAGGATGCGGATCGAGATCATGTTCTTGGACTTGGCCAGGCCCGTGCGCATGCTCATGGGGCCGTCGTACTTGCCGTCGTAGTTCTTGGGCTCCCAGGGCTGGCCGCCGGTCACACCGGCATCAAAGAACAGCGGCGCGTCATTGATGACAGTGGCCGGGGTGAAGCCTTTTTCAAGGGCGGCGGAGTAGATGAACGGCTTGAAGCTGGAGCCCGGCTGGCGCCACGCCTGCGCGGCATGGTTGAACTTGTTCTTGTCGAAGTCGAATCCCCCCACCAGCGCACGGATGGAGCCGTTGCGAGGGTCCAGGGCTACAAAGGCACCTTCGACTTCAGGCAGTTGCGTGATCTCCCAGGCGCCCTTGGGCGTCTTGACCACGCGTATCACCGCGCCCCGGCGGATCTTGATGTTGGGCGGGGCCTTGTCGCTGAGTCCGGACTGCGCGGGCTTGAGGCCATCGCCAGTGATTTCCAGTGTGTCCCCGTTGGCGCGCGCTGCAACGATTTTGCGCGGCGTGGCCTCCAGCACCACGGCCGAGAGCACGTCGCCGTTGTCCGGGTGGTTGGCCAGAGCGTCGTCAATCGCATCCTCGACTTCTTGCGGTGCAGTAGGCAAAGCCACGAATTTTTCGGGGCCTCGGTACTGCTGGCGCCGCTCATAGTCCATGATCCCTCGGCGCAAGGCGCTGTAAGCGGCTTCCTGTTCGGCGGCATTCAGCGTGGTGTACACGTTCAGGCCGCGTGTGTAGGCCTCATTGCCGTACTGCGTGAAGATCAGTTGGCGGGCCATCTCGGCCACGTACTCCGCATGCACCCGCGTGTTGTCGGGGCCGGTACGGATCTTCAACTCTTCCTTCTTGGCTTCGGCGGCCTGCTGCGCGGTGATGAAGCCGTTCTCTTCCATCCGCTCAATGATGTACTGCTGGCGGACCCGGGCCCGTTTGGGATTGCTGATGGGGTTGTAGGCCGAGGGGGCCTTGGGCAATCCTGCCAACATCGCGGCTTCTGCGATGGACAGTGATTTCAGCGGTTTGCCAAAATAGGCCTCGGAGGCTGCGGCAAAACCATATGCGCGATTGCCCAAGAAAATCTGATTCATGTAAATCTCAAGAATCTGATCCTTGGTCAGTAAGTGTTCCAGTTTGAATGTCAGTAAGATTTCGTAAATTTTGCGGGTAAATGTTTTCTCTGACGACAGATAAACATTGCGGGCCACCTGCATTGTGATAGTCGATGCCCCTTGGCTTTTCACACGGCCCAAATTGGCAAGGCCTGCGCGCACCACACCTTTGTAGTCAACGCCGCCATGTTGGAAGAAGCGAGCATCCTCAATGGCCAAAACGGCGTCTTTCATCACTTTCGGGATGTCTTCGATCGGCGTGAGGTTTCTGCGCTCCTCACCAAACTCACCCAGCAAGGCCCCTTCAGCAGAATAGACGCGCAACGGCAGCTTGGGCCGGTAGTCGGCCAAGTCCGAAATGTCGGGAAGGTTGGGGTAGGCCACGGCGAGCGCCACCGCGATGATCAGTGCGAGCCCGACCGCCGCAGCCGCCGCCAACCCGGTCATCCACAGCGTGATGCGAAGAAGCCAGCGAAGCCAGGTGGAGCGGGGGCGGGCGGAGGATGTGTCCGACTTGTCGGACGACTTCGAGGGGGAGGGCGGCATATCGCTCCGGAAGGGTAAGGCCGCCCATTATAAAAATGTCTGCCCTGGCTTCCCTTGAATCTCAAATCCAGGCGATTCCGGTGCCGCCGAAAGGCGCATGATCCTTGTCGAACGGTATTGCCGAACCCCGAAATTTCGTCTGCTTTTGGCAACGCTCCGCAGGCGTTACAACGGGAAAAATCTTTGCTGGAGAACTATCTTACTGATAGCATTCATGTGAAGTGTTAAGTTTTGTTGCCTCATTTTGGCAAGTTACAGGGGACCAATCTTGATCTCAATGGGGTCTTTGTTCAGTCGCCAGTCTGCTCCGCTGCTGGGAATCGACATCAGTTCTTCCAGTGTCAAGCTGGTGGAGTTGGGGCGTGATAAGGCAGGCGGTCTGGTTCTGGAGCGTTGCGCCATCGAGCCGCTGGAGCGCGGCTGGATCACGGACGGCAACATCGAAAAATTCGACGAGGTCGCGGACGCGCTGCGCCGACTCGTCAAGAAGAGCGGAACGAGGACAAAAAACGTCGCTCTGGCGCTGCCGCCCTCCGCCGTCATTACCAAGAAGATCACCCTTCCGGGCGGCATGACCGAGCAGGAGCTTGAGGTTCAGGTCGAGTCCGAAGCCAATCAGTACATTCCTTTCTCGCTCGACGAAGTGAGTCTGGATTTTTGCGTGATCGGGCCCAGCAAGAATGCTCCTGGTGATGTAGACGTACTCATCGCCGCTTCACGGCGCGAAAAAGTCCAGGACAGGCAAGGCCTGGCAGAGGCTGCGGGCTTGAAGCCTGTGGTGGTCGATATCGAGTCCCACGCGTCGCGTTTGGCTGCGGGGCGTTTGATTGAAGCGCTCCCTAGCAAAGGCATTGATGCCATGGTGGCCTTGTTCGAGGTGGGGGCGCTGACTACCAGCATGCAGGTCATCCGCAACGAAGAGGTCCTGTATGACCGGGACCAGGCTTTTGGTGGGGCTCAACTGACGCAACTGATCGTGCGCCAGTATGGCTTCTCAGTGGAAGAGGCTGAAGGCAAAAAACGCAATGGCGATCTTCCTGAAGACTATCAAGCAGCAGTTCTTCGTCCTTTCGTCGACAGCATGGCCCAAGAAATTGGCCGTGCATTGCAGTTCTTCTTCACCAGCACGCCACACAACCGTGTAGATCACATCATGCTTGCCGGGGGGTCGGCACCTTTGCCAGGGCTCACGGAGGCAGTTACTCAGCAGACGGGGTTTGCCTGCAGCGCGGTTAATCCATTTGACGGAATGGAGATCGGAAGTTCCGTCAGGCTCAAAAAGATGGTGCGTGAAGCCCCATCCTATTTGACCTCTTGCGGCTTGGCTATGCGGAGGTTCCTGCAGTGATTCTGATTAACTTACTCCCCCACCGAGAGGAGGCGCGTAAGCGCCGCAAAGAGGCCTTTCAGGCCACGATGTTTGCGTCTTTCCTCCTTGGCCTGGTGATTGCTGGTGCCATTTATTGGTGGTTTCAGATAATGATCACCGATCAGCAAGCCAAGAACAATTTCCTGCAACAGGAAATTAAAGTGCTCGAAGAGCAGATCAAAGAAATCGCGTCTATCGAAGATGAGATTGCTGCTTTGCGTGCACGTCAGAAAGCCGTCGAAGATCTTCAATCTGACAGAAATCTCCCGGTGCATCTCTTGACGGAGTTGGTCAAGCAACTGCCTGATGGGGTTTACATCACAGCGATTGGACAAACTGGGCAAACTATCACCATGCAGGGTATGGCCCAATCGAACGAGCGTGTTTCAGAGCTGCTGCGCAACTTGTCTGCAAATACCCCGTGGCTAGATAAGCCCGAGTTGAGTGAAATTACAGCCAATACGATCTCTTTGAGTCAACGGGATCAGCGGAGAGTGTCTTCGTTTAATCTGAAGTTCCAGTTGGTGCGTGCAAGTGAAGCCCAGAAGACGATGGCTGCGGCCAGTGCTGCTGCATCGTCGGGAGGTAAGTGATATGGCTAATAAGAAAGAAAAATCTATTAGCTTTGCCGAGCAGATGGAAGTGGTTCAACGGCAATTCAAGAATCTGGACACCAAAGATCCATCTTTATGGCCTGTTTTGCCCAAGGTGCTACTGTGCTTCTTTATTGCCGGAGCTGTGGCAGTAGTCTCATGGTATTCATTTTTGCAAGATTATGAGGTTCAGTTGGAGGGTGAGCGAAGTAAGGAAGCTGCACTGAGAGATGATTATCAAAAAAAGCTTGTCAAGGCTGTTAGTTTGGATGCGTTGAAGAAGCAGAGAGAGCAGATTCAGCAGTATGTTATTCAGCTTGAGAAACAACTCCCTAGTAAAGCTGAGATGGCCGCGTTGTTGTCTGATATCAACCAGGCAGGGCTTGGGCGTAGTCTGCAGTTTGAACTCTTCAAGCCTGGGCAGGTAGTCGCCAAAGATTACTATGCTGAGCTTCCTATATCTATTCGAGTTACGGGGAAATATCATGATATAGGTGCTTTCGCGTCGGATATTGCCCATCTTTCGCGTATTGTGACACTTAATAATATATCAATCACGCCTGGCGTTCGTGATGGTTTGATTATGGATGCGACTGCGCGTACTTTCAGATATTTAGATCCTGAGGAGATACAGGCGCAGAAAAAGGCAGGAGGTGTTAAATGAGGGGTGCTGTGAAGGGTGTGTTCATTGTCTTCTCGATTTTTTCTCTTGCAGGATGTTTGCCGTCTGGTGAAGATGAGCTACGCCTTTGGATTGCTGATCAGAGAGCTAATGCGAGGCCCAACGTAACTCCATTGACAGAGCCGAAAAAATTTATTCCTGAGTCATACTCTCAAGCTGGAGCGCTTGAGCCTTTCAATCAAGTGAAGCTCACTCAGGCATTGCGCCGAGATTCTGCGCAGATTGCCTCTAATGCGGCATTAATTGCCCCGGAGATGACGCGACGCAAAGAGCCTCTTGAGGCGTTTCCATTGGACGCGATGGCAATGGTTGGGAGTCTGAATAAAACGGGAACACCTACCGCGTTGTTGAAGGTTGATAATCTCATTTACCAAGTGAAGATTGGGAATTACTTGGGTCAAAATTATGGGAAGATCATTGGGATAACGGAGACTTCAATTCGACTGCGCGAAATCGCGCAGGATGCAACTGGAGATTGGATAGAGCGCCCAGTGTCGCTAGATCTGCAAGAGGGTAAAAAATGAAACATCATAGTGGCTTCTTTGTGAGTTTTTGCCGTAATGCTGCTGTAGGCGTTTCTATTGCAGTCGTTTCTTTTGGGGTGTCAGCCCAAGGGGCTATCAGCGCGATTGCTGCAAGTATTCAGGGTGGTATTGAGGTGCTGAAAATAGATTTTGAAGAACCCCTCGCGTCAACCCCGACTGGTTTTTCTACACAGTCGCCAGCTCGCGTTGCTCTTGATTTTCAAGGCGTGGTGAATGCCTCTGGAAAGTCGGTCTATGAAGTAAATTTGGGTAATTTGAAATCAGTCAATGTGGTTCAGGCGGGTGAGCGGTCGCGCGTAGTCTTGAACCTGAAATCAGCAACTTCCTACCGGACTGATATTCAAGGGAAAACTTTAATCTTGTCGCTTGATCCCGCTGCTGGGGCGACTTCAAGCGTTGCACCCTCTGTCGTGCATTTTTCGGATGGTCAAAATAGCGATGTTCTGCCATTGAAAGACGTCGATTTCCGCCGTGGTACGGATGGTTCCGGCCGAGTGGTTGTTAATCTGACAAGCAGCCAAGTGGGGGTTGATCTCCAGCAACAAACGAAAGGTATTGTTGTTGAGTTCATGCGCTCCTCTCTGCCCGAAGGCCTGAGGCGGCGCCTTGATGTCACAGATTTCGGCACTCCCGTGCAAACTGTGACGACGACTCAGGTGGGTGAACGGGTTCGCATGCTCATAGAGTCGGTGGGTGACTGGGAGCACAGCGCTTATCAAAGCGACAGTCAGTTTGTTGTGGAGATCCGGCAGAAAAAAGTCGACCTGAGTAAACTTACCCAAGGGCCTGGATATTCTGGTGAAAAATTATCATTAAATTTCCAGAATATTGAAGTGCGGTCACTTCTTCAGGTAATCGCTGATTTCACAAATTTTAATATTGTGACCTCAGACACCGTAACTGGTGCTCTTACATTGCGACTCAAAGATGTTCCCTGGGATCAGGCGCTTCAAATTATTATGGACGCCAAGGGTTTGGGGATGAAAAAGACGGGGTCTGTGCTTTGGATTGCGCCCAAAGATGAAATTGATGCGCGAACGAAGAAGGACTTTGAAGCAGCGCAGGCAATACAGAAACTAGAGCCGCTCAAAACGCAGGCATATCAATTAAATTATGCTAAAGCTGCTGATATCCTTCTGCAATTGACTGCCTCTGCAACGAGTGGTACCGGCTCCAGTGCACGTTTTTTGTCGGAACGGGGTAGTGCGATCGCTGAACCACGTACGAACCAGTTATTTGTGACCGATACGCCAGCCAAACTGGAGGAGGTGCGACTTCTTCTCGCTAGTTTGGATGTGGCTGTCCGACAAGTTTTGATTGAGGCACGTATCGTCGAAGCAAGAGATTCTTTTGGCCGCTCTCTGGGTGTTCGTCTTGGTGGAACTGATCTCCGCGCAAATCGTGGGGGGGATGGTGGTTATGGGATCGGTGGAAATAACCGCGTAGCTTTTGGCTCGTCGTACAGTGACGCTGTTGCATCGAGTGGTGCTGGTGGCACTACCAATACAAACGGGAATTTTGTTAATCTCCCAGCAAGTCTTTCAAATGTTAATAGCGTCGGAAGTTTTGCTTTGTCCATTTTTAACTCGGCTGCCAATAGGTTCTTGACGCTCGAGTTGTCTGCTATGGAGGCAGATGGTAAAGGGCGAATTGTTTCAAGCCCAAGAATTATTACGGCGGATCAAACAAAGGCGCTTATCGAGCAAGGGACTGAGTATCCGTATTCGGTAACAGCTCCGAATGGTGCAACTACTTTGGCTTTTAAGAAGGCGGTTCTAAAATTGGAGGTGACGCCACAGATAACGCCTGAGGGAAACATTATTCTGGATCTTGATGTAAATAAAGATAGTCGTGGTGAGACGACGACTCAAGGTGTAGCAATTGACACCAAGCATGTGAAAACCCAGATTCTGATAGAAAACGGTGGAACTGTCGTGATTGGTGGTATTTTTGAGATGGAAGAGACAAATCAGGAGAATAAAATACCATTGATTGGTGATGTTCCAGTCGTTGGTAATCTTTTTAAAAGTAGGACCAAAGAATCAACGAAGCGTGAGATGTTGGTCTTTATTACGCCCAAAGTTCTTTCGGATAAGGCGGCTGCCAAGTAGTTGATAAGGAGAAGTTGATATGCGTTCGTGGATTAAATTTGCGCTAGCGGGGGTGGCTTTTGCTCTCGCTTCATGCGGTGGCGGTGGTGGGAGTGGTGGCAACTCTAGGTTGGAATACACTATCTCCTTGCGTGCTGCAAAAAGTCAGCTACCAATAAATATTGCTAACCAACCTGCTGGTATTGGTGCCTATGCATCGTTTACAACTACTCTTTATGTTGAGGCTCGCGAAGGTGCTGATCCCATTTTGGGGGGGGAGGATGTCTTTTCTTGTAATCTGGCACAGGGACTAGATACTGGCGCTCTATACTATCTTGACGGGGATGAAGAGCACGAAAAAGACGGTGTCCCTTTGGCCTATCGCTCTGTTACGCTGGGTGCGAATTCGGGCGGAGCCTCATTCCATTTTCATGCGGGCAACAAATCTGGGACCGCTCGCGTGACTTGCTCGGTTACAAATCCCCGCGACTCTAAGGTTTCCTCAGCTTCGGTGGATATTGTTGTCGGTGCGGCGACAGGCAAGCCTGCAAGCGTTCTAGGTGTTACTCAGGCGCCTGCTTATCTGGGGACTAAGAATAATACCAATCTAGTCAGAAATAATGTTGGCATTCAAGCTTTCATTATGGATGATGCGAATCAACCAATATCAAGCTCTACGGCTGCCAATCTTCAGGTGAGCATCCTGCCTTTGGGGGCGGCTGCGGATGGGGCTCGATTGGTATCTGGAAATCAATCTGGTAGTGTGCTTCAGGTTCGGACGATTGGCGGTGTTGGTCAAATTTCCTTGTCTAGTGGGTTGGAGATTGGCTCAATCATCCTCCAGTATGTGACCGATCGATTTGACAACGATGTCACAAATGGAATTCAGGATCCGGTGACGTCTTTGCACGCTGTCCCTGTTGTTACGGGTATTCCAAGTGCAACTCTTGCATATAAGGATCTGACGACTATATCCGTTCCAAATGGGCGGGCCTTTGTTCGAGGTTTGATTGCTGATGGAGGAGTTCCGCCTTACTCATGGTCATACACAGGGACGTTGCCAAACGGTTTGACGCTTGACCCATCAGGGATTTTGGTTGGAACTGTTAAGGATAATCCTGGTAATTATCAAATTCAATTGACGGTAACGGATGCCAATGGCCGTAGTGTTGCTACAAATGTGACAATCACAGTGGTTGGTGCTCTCGTCGAGCCTATTGTGTTCAACATCACAGGTTGCACTGGAGATATAAATACTCCTTGTGTATTGCCCGGGGTGAGCTTGGGCTCGAGCTATGCGTATGCTTTCTCTGCTTCTGGTGGTGATTCCGTTGCTGGTTACACTTGGACCTTTTCTGGTCTGCCCGCGTGGCTGACGTCCGCGGATGCTGGATCAAGTGGTCTGATTACTTCTACTGCAGCCACTCCTGTGGGTACGTATTTGTTCTTTGTCACGGTAAAGAGCGGTACACAGTCGGTTACTCGTCAAGTCTCGATTACGGTAACACCGTAGTCCAGTAGAAAACGATTGCTTTGGCGCCTGCCAAAGGAATCTCATACAGAGCCCCGCTGAGTCTTCAGCGGGGCTTTTTAATTGCTATCTCATGTATTGGTAGGTGCCAATGCATGGGGGGCTGCGCACGTGATCAAAAGAGGACGCTATCTCATATAGGGTGAGCTACTGTCCTAGAATGTGCTGCCATAGTCCAAAGGTGTCGAGCGAGAGTCCAGGCGCCTTTCACACCAACGGAGCCGAGTCCTGATATGTTTTCTGGCGAAGAGTGCGTTTCTATTGACCTTGAAGGCCGCAGCTACAACATCGTTGTTGGTGAGGGTTCCCTCCATGCTGAGACTACCTTCGAGGGCTTGCCTTCGGCTCATGCTGCGCTGATTGTTTCAAACACAACCATTGCGCCGCTGTATGCAGCGACCCTGCGCTCGGCAATCAGGAGCCGTTTCCCGGTAGTTCATGAAGTCCTCTTGCCTGACGGTGAGGCATTCAAGAATTGGGAGACCCTGCAACACATATTTGACGCCCTGCTGTCAAACGCCTGTGACCGCAAGACAGTGCTTTTTGCGCTGGGCGGCGGGGTGGTCGGCGACATGACTGGGTTCGCTGCCGCCTGTTACATGCGGGGTGTGCCTTTTGTGCAGGTGCCTACTACCCTGCTGGCTCAGGTGGATTCTTCCGTAGGAGGGAAAACGGCCATCAATCATCCGCAAGGGAAAAACATGATTGGGGCGTTCTACCAGCCTCGGCTCGTCGTATGTGACCTTGCCACCTTGGATTCGCTTCCGTTGAGGGAGCTCAGCGCTGGATTGGCCGAAGTTATCAAGTATGGGCCGATTGCAGATGTCGATCTCATGGAGTGGCTGGAGTCCTCTATCGAACATTTGCTGGCCCGCGACCGTGCTGCCCTGGCGCATGCGGTGCGCCGCAGCTGCGAAATCAAGGCATGGGTCGTCAGCCAAGACGAAAAGGAAACCGGCTTGCGTGCCATTCTCAATTTCGGACACACCTTTGGCCACGCGATCGAAGCGGGCATGGGGTATGGAGTCTGGTTGCACGGGGAAGGGGTGGCCGCTGGGATGGTGATGGCGGCCGAGCTGTCCCGCCGACTGGGGTTGGTGGATGCGGCGTTTGTTGAGCGACTCACTGAGCTGATTGCGCGTGCGGGTTTGCCGACGAAGGGGCCTGTGCTGGATGCGGCGGACAATGCGGGCCGTTATCTGGAGTTGATGCGCATCGACAAAAAATCAGAAGGCGGGGAGATCCGGTTTGTGCTGATTGATGGGCCGGGCAAGGCCGTGGTGCGCGCAGCGCCCGATGCCTTGGTGCGGGAGGTCATTGATGCGTGTTGCGACTGACGCGGTCAGTCGAGGTTGCTATTAAATATATAGCTAATGGCGTAAGCTTGAAGCGCGCACGAGCTCATTTTTGATGCAAAGCTCTGATCAATTGCCCTGCGCTTCACACCCCGCGCAGACAAGGGGGCGGCGCTACCCGGAGCAGCCTGCGCCGACGCGCACCGAGTACCAGCGGGACCGCGATCGGATTGTGCATTCGACCGCGTTTCGGCGGCTGGTTTACAAGACGCAGGTGTTCCTCAACCATGAAGGCGACCTGTTCCGCACCCGGTTGACCCATTCGCTGGAGGTGGCGCAGCTGGGGCGTTCCATTGCGCGGTCTCTGCAGATCAATGAAGACCTGGTAGAGGCGATCTCGCTGGCCCATGACCTGGGTCACACTCCCTTCGGACATGCGGGCCAGGATGCGCTGCATGGGTGCATGGCGGGGTTTGGCGGGTTCGAGCACAACCTGCAAAGCCTGCGTGTGGTGGACCGGCTCGAAGAGCGCTACCCACAGTACGATGGACTCAACCTCACCTTCGAGACGCGAGAGGGAGTCCTCAAGCATTGCTCCCGATCGCACGCAGAACAGTTGGAAGCCTCGGAGCCCGGCGGTGTCGGCAGCCGATTTTTAAGGCGTGAGCAGCCAAGTCTGGAGGCGCAGTTGTGCAACCTGGCGGACGAGATTGCTTACAACGCGCACGACATTGACGATGGCGTGCGGTCGGGCTTGATCAGCCTTGCGCAACTGCGCGACGTTCCCTTGTTCGATGCGTACCGGGCGGCGGCGCAGGCCGAGTACCCGGATCTCGCTTCGCCCAGCCTGCAGCGGCGGCTGTTGTTCGAGGCCATCCGGCGCATGCTCAGTGCGCAGGTGTACGACGTGATTGACGCGACGCGGGAGGCCCTGCGCGAGCATGTGCCCGCCAGCGCTGATGAGGTTCGCCGGTGCCCGCCGCTGGTGCTGTTCAGTGGCGGAATGCGTGAACGATCTACAGCGCTCAAGCAGTTCCTGTTCCGGCACCTGTACCGGCATCCGCAGGTGATGGAGACGACGGGGCTGGCTCAGGAAATTGTGCGTGACCTTTTTGCCGCCTATGTGGCCGCACCGCAGGAGATGAAAGCGGCGTTTGCCCAGCAGGCGCTGGCGGGCGACGCCAGCATGCGGGCCCGCGCCGTGGCCGACTTCATTGCCGGGATGACGGACCGTTTTGCAGCGCGCGAACATGAGCGGCTGACGGGCCGCCGCCTGCTCGGCGGTTGAGGGCGTTTGGCTGCAGGGCTGCCCGGTCCAGGGTCTGTACCGGCCCCTGCACCAGCCCGTTGCCCATGTGCTCCATCGCCCGCGGCATGGCCGTCACTCTGTTTGCGTGCCGCACCGCAGTGTGACGCCTCCTGCGTCTCGGGCCGCGCCGAGGCCCCCGGTAAAATCAGACCCCGTTTCACTGTGCCTGCCTACGCGCCTATGACCTCCACCCCTTCCATCACCCCGATGGGCGCGTCCGATCCCGCAGCCCCGTTCATTCGTGACACCGTGCGCTGGCTTGAAAAAGCCGTGATCGGGCTGAATCTGTGCCCGTTCGCCAAGGGCGTGCATGTCAAGGGGCAGATTCACTACGTGGTGGCGCTGACCGAGGACACCGACGCGGTGCTGTCGCTGCTGCGTGACGAGTTGCGGGCTTTGCAGAGCATTCCCGCCGCGGTGCGGGACACGACCCTGCTGGTGCTGCCGCACTGTTTGCAGGATTTTCTGGACTTCAATGATTTTCTTGGTGATGCGGAAGGCCTGCTGGATGCCTTGGGGCTGGATGGCATTCTGCAAATTGCCAGCTTTCACCCTCAGTTCCAGTTTGCGGGCACTGACGTGGACGATGTGACCAACTGCACCAACCGTGCACCCTATCCCACGCTGCATCTTCTGCGCGAAGACAGCATCGACCGGGCCGTGGAGGTGTTCCCTGAGGCGGAAGCCATCTTTGAGCGGAACATGGAAGTGCTGGAGGGCCTGGGGATGGAGGGCTGGTTGGCGCTGGATGTGGGGGCGCACGCACCGGCGCCCGGTGCGGCGTCTGCCGAGGGGGGGAATGCGCGATGACGCAGAAGAAACCATCCTCCACGCCGCGCGGAGCCGGTGGGGCGATCCGCAAGCAACAGTCCCAGGCCAATGCCCAGGCTGCGGAGCTGTCCGAGCTGCGGCCCGGGCAGTCGGTGGAGCTGCTCAAGGAGCTGCACATCCTCACGCGCGAAGGGCGGCTGAACCAGGATTCGCGGCGCAAGCTCAAGCAGGTGTACCACCTGTTCAATTTCATCGAGCCACTGTTGACGGAGCTATCGGCGGACGGTGGTGGGCCGACCCTGGCAGACCATGGCGCGGGCAAGTCGTACCTGGGCTTCATCCTGTACGACCTGTATTTCAAGGCCCTGGGGCATGGCCATATCTACGGCGTCGAGACGCGGGCTGAGCTGGTCGAAAAATCTCGCCTGCTCGCGCAGCGGCTGGGTTTCGGCCGCATGTCCTTCCTCAACCTGTCGGTGGCCGAATCGTCAGCGGCCGACGAGTTGCCCGCGCAGATCGATGTGGTGACGGCCCTGCACGCCTGCGACACGGCCACGGACGATGCGATCGCCTTTGGCCTGCAGAAGAAGGCCCGTGCGATGGTGCTGGTGCCCTGCTGCCAGGCCGAGATGGCCGCCTGCCTGCGCCAGGGCAAGGCCCTGCAGCTGGCGCGCACGCCCTTGGCCGAGCTGTGGCGGCACCCGCTGCACACCCGTGAGCTGGGCAGCCAGGTGACCAATGTGCTGCGCTGCCTGTATCTGGAGGCCAGCGGCTACCAAGTGACGGTGACCGAACTGGTCGGGTGGGAGCACAGCATGAAGAACGAACTCATCATCGCGCGCTACACCGGGCAGAAAAAGCGCAGCGCGGCCGAGCGCCTGCGTGCCATCCTGGTCGAGTTCGGGCTGGAAAAGGCCCTGGGGCCGCGTTTTGGGTTGGCGGCGGCTGCCGACGTGACCGAGGCGGCTGCTGCGGGCTGATTGCTTCACCCGTGCCTCAGCTGCGCGGCAGCGTGCCGGAGTCTTTGAAATTGGGGACGGGTCTATGATGGCGCGCATTGCCTTCATCGACCGCTACCCATGGCCCGCCTTCCACGCCTGACCCTGCCAGGCCATCTGCACCACGTGATCCAGCGTGGCAACAACCGCCAGCCCATATTTCAGGATGGCGAAGACTTCCACACCATGCTCGCCTTGCTGGCAGACAACGCGCTCCAGCACGGGGTGGCTGTCCATGCCTATGTGCTCATGGACAACCACTTCCACCTGCTGGTCACCCCCACATCGGCGGATGCTTTGCCGCAGATGATGCAGGCGGTGGGGCGGCGCTATGTGCAGTATTTCAACCGCCGCCATGCGCGCACCGGCACCTTGTGGGAAGGGCGCTACCGGTCTACCGTGCTGCAGGCCGACAAGTACCTGCTGCCTTGTATGGTGTACCTGGACCTCAACCCGGTGCGGGCAGGGCTGGTGGCGAATGCGGCGGACTACCCCTGGTCCAGCCATGCCCACTGGCGGGGCGTACGCAATGACCGCTTGCTCACGCCCCATGCGCTGTACTGGGCGCTGGGCAACACGCCGTTTGCCCGCGAGGCCGCGTATGCCGCACTGGTGCAGATGGGCATCGGGTCACAAGAGCAGGCGGCGCTCACGGCTTCGGCCCTGAGTGGATGGGCTCTGGGCGACACCGATTTCATCGAAGGTTTGCAAAAACAGACACCGCGTCGGGTGGTGGCGGGGCAGGCCGGGCGGCCAAAAAGCGTGAAGAAATTAGCGGGAAAATAGGCCTCTCTGCGCTACTGTATTTCCTTTGTTGCTATTAAATATGATGTGTCCCCAATAAAATATCAAACGAAGATACCTGGTTATTAAAAGGAATCTGACCCCAATTAATTTCCTTGCCAAACCATGTTGCAATGCACTAATCTCCCACTCCCTGCGAAAAAATATGAGGAGTGCGCCATGACCACGGCTGCCGAGATCCAGCATCTGCAACAACACGGTTTGTATTCATCGGGTAACGAACACGACGCCTGCGGCCTCGGGTTTGTGGCCCACATCAAGGGTGTGAAGCGCCACGACATCGTGACGCAGGCCTTGAAGATCCTGGAAAACATCGACCACCGTGGTGCCGTGGGGGCCGACCCCCTGATGGGCGACGGCGCGGGCATCCTGATCCAGATCCCCGACGCGCTGTACCGCGAAGAAATGGCCAAGCAGGGCATCACGCTGCCCGCCGCTGGTGAATATGGCGTGGGCATGATCTTCCTGCCCAAGGAGCATGCCTCCCGCCTGGCCTGCGAGCAGGAGATGGAGCGCGCCATCAAGGCCGAAGGCCAGGTGCTGCTGGGCTGGCGCGATGTGCCGGTGAACGTGGACATGCCCATGTCCCCCACTGTGCGCAAGAAGGAGCCCATCCTGCGCCAAGTCTTCATCGGCAGGGGCAACGACGTGATCGTGCAGGACGCGCTGGAGCGCAAGCTGTATGTGATCCGCAAGACGGCCAGCGCCAACATCCAGGCGCTCAAGCTCAAGCACAGCAAGGAATACTACGTTCCGTCCATGTCCAGCCGTACCGTGGTCTACAAGGGCCTGCTGCTGGCCGACCAGGTGGGCGTTTACTACAAGGACCTGTCCGACGAGCGCTGCGTCTCGGCCATCGGCCTGGTGCACCAGCGTTTCTCCACCAACACCTTCCCCGAATGGCCATTGGCCCACCCCTACCGCTATGTGGCGCACAACGGTGAAATCAACACCGTCAAGGGCAACTACAACTGGATGAAGGCGCGCGAAGGCGTGATGGCCTCGCCCGTGCTGGCTGCTGACCTGCAAAAGCTCTACCCCATCAGCTTCGCCGACCAGTCTGACACGGCCACCTTCGACAACTGCCTGGAACTGCTGACCATGGCGGGCTACCCTATCAGCCAGGCCGTGATGATGATGATCCCCGAGCCCTGGGAGCAGCACACCACTATGGACGAGCGCCGCCGCGCCTTCTATGAATACCACGCCGCCATGCTGGAGCCCTGGGACGGCCCGGCCTCCATCGTGTTCACCGACGGCCGCCAGATCGGCGCCACGCTGGACCGCAACGGCCTGCGTCCCTCGCGCTACTGCATCACCGATGATGATCTGGTCATCATGGGCTCCGAGTCGGGCGTGCTGCCCGTGCCCGAGAACAAGATCGTGCGCAAGTGGCGCCTGCAGCCCGGCAAGATGTTCCTGATCGACCTGGAACAAGGCCGCATGATTGACGACGACGAGCTGAAGGCCAACGTCGTCAACACCAAGCCCTACAAGCAGTGGATCGAGAACCTGCGCATCAAGCTTGACAGCATCGAAGCCGGTGCCCAGGCGGCTGCGCCTCAGTCTGCAGACCTGCCGCTGCTGGACCGCCAGCAGGCTTTTGGCTACACCCAGGAAGACATCAAGTTCCTGATGGCGCCCATGGCCAAGAACGGCGAAGAAGGCATCGGCTCCATGGGCAACGACAGCCCGCTGGCCGTGCTTTCGGGCAAGAACAAGCCGCTGTACAACTACTTCAAGCAGTTGTTTGCGCAGGTGACCAACCCGCCGATCGACCCGATCCGCGAGGCCATCGTGATGTCGCTCAACAGCTTCATTGGCCCCAAGCCCAACCTGCTGGACATCAACCAGGTCAACCCACCGATGCGGCTCGAAGTGAGCCAGCCCGTGCTCGACTTTGCCGACATGGCCAAGCTGCGCAACATCGAGCAGTACACGCAAGGCAAGTTCAAGAGCGTCACCATCGACATCACCTACCCGCTGAGCTGGGGCCGTGAGGGCGTGGAAGCCAAGCTGGCCTCGCTGTGCGCGCAGGCGGTGGACGCGATCAAGGGCGGTGCCAACATCCTCATCATCAGCGACCGCGCCGTGAGCGCGACGCAGGTGGCCATCCCCGCGCTGCTGGCGCTGTCGGCCATCCACCAGCACCTGGTGGGCACGGGCCTGCGCACCACGGCGGGCCTGGTGGTCGAGACGGGCACAGCGCGCGAAGTGCACCACTTTGCTGTGCTGGCAGGCTACGGAGCCGAGGCCGTGCACCCCTACCTGGCCATGGAAACCCTGGCCGAGATGCACAAGGACCTGGGTGGCGACCTGTCGGCTGACAAGGCCATCTACAACTACGTCAAGGCGATTGGCAAGGGCCTGTCCAAGATCATGTCCAAGATGGGCGTGAGCACCTACATGTCCTACTGCGGCGCGCAGCTGTTCGAGGCCATCGGTCTGAACACCGAAACCGTGGGCAAGTATTTCACCGGCACTGCCAGCCGCGTGGAAGGCATTGGCGTGTTCGAAATCGCCGAAGAAGCCATCCGCATGCACAAGGCCGCGTTTGGTGACGACCCCGTGCTCGAAACCATGCTGGATGCTGGCGGCGAATACGCCTGGCGCGCCCGGGGCGAAGACCACATGTGGACACCCGACGCGATTGCCAAGCTGCAGCACAGCACGCGTGCCAACAACTGGAACACGTACAAGGAATACGCCCAGATCATCAACGACCAGAGCAAGCGCCACATGACGCTGCGCGGCCTGTTCGAGTTCAAGATCGACCCCTCCAAGGCCATCTCCATCGACGAGGTCGAGCCCGCCAAGGAAATCGTCAAGCGCTTTGCCACCGGCGCCATGTCGCTCGGCTCCATCTCCACCGAGGCGCACGCCACGCTGGCGGTAGCCATGAACCGCATTGGCGGCAAGAGCAACACGGGCGAGGGTGGCGAAGACGAGCGCCGCTACCGCAACGAACTCAAGGGCATCCCGATCAAGAAAGGCGACAGCCTCAAGAGCGTGATTGGTGCCGAGAACGTTGAAGTCGATCTGCCTCTGCAAGACGGCGACTCGCTGCGCAGCCGCATCAAGCAGGTCGCGTCGGGCCGCTTCGGCGTGACGGCTGAGTACCTGTCGTCGGCCGATCAGATTCAGATCAAGATGGCCCAGGGCGCCAAGCCCGGCGAGGGCGGCCAGCTGCCGGGTGGCAAGGTCTCCAACTACATCGGCAAGCTGCGCCACAGTGTGCCCGGTGTGGGCCTGATCTCGCCCCCGCCGCACCACGACATCTATTCGATTGAAGACCTGGCCCAGCTGATCCACGATCTGAAGAACGTGGCGCCGCACGCTGGCATCAGCGTCAAGCTGGTGTCCGAGGTGGGCGTGGGCACCATCGCCGCAGGCGTGGCCAAGTGCAAGAGCGACCACGTGGTGATCGCCGGCCATGACGGCGGCACGGGCGCTTCGCCCTGGTCGTCCATCAAGCACGCAGGCGGCCCCTGGGAAATCGGCCTGGCCGAAACCCAGCAGACCCTGGTGCTGAACCGCCTGCGTGGCCGCATTCGCGTGCAGGCCGACGGCCAGATGAAGACCGGCCGCGACGTGGCCATCGGCGCGCTGCTGGGCGCGGACGAATTCGGCTTCGCCACCGCTCCGTTGGTGGTCGAGGGCTGCATCATGATGCGCAAGTGCCACCTCAACACCTGCCCCGTGGGCGTGGCCACGCAGGACCCCGAGCTGCGCAAGAAGTTCTCGGGCAAGCCTGAGCATGTGGTGAACTACTTCTTCTTCATCGCAGAAGAAGTGCGCCAGATCATGGCCCAGCTGGGCATCAAGAAGTTCGACGACCTGATCGGCCGCACCGACCTGCTCGACATGCGCCAGGGCCTGGAACACTGGAAGGCACGTGGCCTGGACTTCAGCCGCCTGTTTGCCCAGCCCAATGTGCCAGCCGATGTGCCGCGCTTCCACGTGGATGTGCAAGACCACAACATCGAGCACACGCTGGACCGCAAACTCATCGAGCGCAGCAAGCCCGCCATCGACAAGGGCGAGCGTGTGCAGTTCATCGAAGTTGCGCGCAATGTGAACCGCTCTGTGGGCGCCATGCTCTCCGGGGCTGTGACACGCGCCCACCCCGAAGGCCTGCCGGACGACACCATCCGCATCCAGCTGGAAGGCACGGGCGGCCAGTCGTTCGGTGCGTTCCTCACACGCGGCATCACCCTGTACCTGATCGGCGACGCCAACGACTACACGGGCAAGGGCCTGTCGGGCGGCCGTGTGGTGGTGCGCCCCAGCATCGACTTCCGGGGCGATGCCGTGCGCAACACCATCGTCGGCAACACGGTGATGTACGGCGCCACCACGGGTGAGGCTTTCTTCAGTGGTGTGGCCGGCGAGCGCTTTGCCGTGCGCCTGTCGGGGGCCACGGCGGTGGTGGAGGGCACGGGCGACCACGGTTGCGAGTACATGACCGGCGGCACGGTGCTGGTGCTGGGCAAGACCGGCCGCAACTTTGCGGCGGGCATGAGCGGTGGTGTGGCCTACGTCTATGACGAAGACGGCCAGTTCGACACGCGCTGCAACATGTCCATGGTCACGCTGGAACGCATCCTGCCTGCCACCGAGCAGGAGGCCACCGTGCCCCGCGCCATCTGGCACAACGGCCAGACGGACGAGGCCCAGCTCAAGAAGCTGCTGGAAGACCACAACCGCTGGACAGGCAGCAAGCGCGCGCGTGAGTTGCTGGACAACTGGGCCGCATCGCGCAGCAAGTTCGTCAAGGTCTTCCCGACCGAGTACAAGCGTGCGTTGGCTGAAATTTATGAACGGAAAGTGCTGGAGGAGTCCGCTACACCAGCGGTAGCTGCTACCAAAAAAGAAGTGGCCCCCGCCAAGTAAGGCAACGCCACCCCCTTCGCACAGCATTCATAGACAAGGACATCGTCATGGGAAAAACTACTGGCTTCATGGAATACGAGCGCATCGAAGAGGGCTACAAGCCCGTGCCCGAGCGCCTGAAGCACTACAAGGAATTTGTCATCGGCCTCGACGAGAGCCAGGCCAAGGTGCAGGGCGCCCGCTGCATGGACTGCGGCACGCCGTTCTGCAACAACGGCTGCCCGGTGAACAACATCATTCCGGACTTCAACGACCTGGTGTACCACCAGGACTGGAAGAGCGCGATCGAGGTGCTGCACAGCACCAACAACTTCCCCGAGTTCACCGGCCGCATCTGCCCCGCCCCCTGCGAGGCCGCCTGCGTGCTCAACGTGAACGACGACGCCGTGGGCATCAAGTCCATCGAGCACGCGATCATTGACCGCGCCTGGGAAGAGGGCTGGGTCAAGCCCCGCCCCGCCAAGCACCAGACGGGCAAGAAGGTGGCCGTGGTGGGTTCGGGCCCCGCAGGCCTGGCCGCTGCCCAGCAACTGGCCCGTGCAGGTCACAGCGTCACGTTGTTTGAAAAGAATGACCGCGTGGGCGGCCTGCTGCGCTACGGCATTCCTGACTTCAAGATGGAGAAGTCGCACATCGACCGCCGCGTCAAGCAGCTTGAAGCCGAAGGCGTGGTCATCCGCACCAGCGTGTTTGTGGGCGCCGCCAAGGACGGCCTGGGCAAGGACTCCAAGGTCACCAACTGGGCCAAGGAGACCGTCACGCCAGAGCAGCTGAACAAGGAGTTTGACGCCGTGCTGCTGACTGGTGGCGCCGAGCAATCGCGCGACCTGCCTGTGCCCGGCCGCGACCTCGATGGCATCCACTTCGCCATGGAGTTCCTGCCCCAGCAGAACAAGGTCAACGCGGGCGACAAGCTCAAGGGCCAGATCCGCGCCGATGGCAAGCATGTCATCGTGATCGGTGGCGGCGACACTGGCAGCGACTGCGTAGGTACCAGCAACCGCCACGGTGCGGCCAGCGTCACCCAGTTCGAGGTGATGCCCCAGCCCCCCGAGGTAGAAAACCGTCCCCTGACGTGGCCTTACTGGCCGCTGAAGCTGCGCACCAGCTCCAGTCATGAAGAAGGCTGCGTGCGCGAGTTCGCTATTTCTACCAAGGAGTTCACGGGCGAAAAGGGCAAGGTCAAGAGCCTGACGACCGTGCAGGTCGAGTTCAAGGACGGCAAGCTGGTGGAAATTCCTGGCACCGAAAAGCACTACCAAGCCGACCTGGTGCTGCTGGCCATGGGCTTTGTGAGCCCCGTGGCTGCGGTGCTCGACGCCTTTGGCGTGGACAAGGACGCCCGTGGCAACGCCCGCGCAACCACCGATTTCGATGGCGGCTATGCCACCAACGTGCCCAAGGTGTTTGCGGCCGGTGACATCCGCCGGGGCCAGTCGCTGGTGGTCTGGGCCATCCGCGAAGGCCGCCAAGCGGCGCGCGCGGTGGACGAGTTCCTCATGGGCTACTCGGACCTGCCCCGCTGATCGCCCGCACGGGGTTCGAGCAATAGCGGCGCCTGCGGGCGCCGCTTTTTTGTGGGGTCTTGGGGCGCGAGGCCGACCTGCGCTGTCCAGGGTAAAACCGTGGGATCCGCCACACTTGCGCTTTGTTGGCACAATCGGGTGTCCTGTCAATCCGGAGTTGCCTCTGCCTGGGTGCGCCGCAGCCCCTCGCGCCCGTGCCAATTTTTACAAACATGCGTGAATGTATGTTTGTGTCTTCGGCTACCATCGCGGCTCGCTTCCCAAGGGGGCTTGCCGGATGCTGAGTGGGCAGGTCCCGGATTTCCACCATCCCTTTTCTCGCATGCCCGAGCCGTCCTTTCTCGCCGAACTGCGCAATGTCACCTTTTCCTACGGTGACCGCGCCATCCTGCGCGACGTTTCGCTCTCGGTGCCACGGGGCAAGGTCACGGCGCTCATGGGGGCGTCGGGCGGTGGCAAGACCACGGTGCTGCGCCTGATTGGGGGCCAGCAGAAGGCCCAGAGTGGCCAGGTGCTGTTTGATGGCCACGACGTGGGGCGCATGGACGTCGCGGCCTTGTATGCGGCGCGTCGGCGCATGGGCATGCTTTTCCAGTTCGGGGCGCTGTTCACCGACCTCAGCGTGTTCGAGAACGTCGCCTTCCCGCTGCGCGAGCACACCGACCTGTCCGAAGCCCTGATCCGTGACGTGGTGCTCATGAAGCTGCACGCCGTGGGCCTGCGTGGCGCGCGCGACCTGGCGCCCAGCCAGATCTCGGGCGGTATGGCCCGCCGCGTGGCCCTGGCCCGCGCGATCGTGCTGGACCCGGAGCTGGTCATGTACGACGAGCCCTTTGCGGGCCTGGACCCGATTTCGCTGGGCACGGCGGCCCAATTGATCCGCCAGCTCAATGACGCCATGGGCCTGACCAGCATCATCGTCTCGCACGATCTGGAAGAAACCTTCCGGCTCGCGGACCACGTGATCATCCTCGGCGAGGGCGTGGTCGCCGCCCAGGGTACACCCGACGAGGTGCGCGCCAGCCGCGACCCGCTGGTGCACCAGTTTGTAAATGCCCTGCCTGCGGGGCCCGTGCCGTTCCACTACCCGTCGCCCGATCCGGCCCAGGACTTCGGCCCGGAAGGGGGGCGCCGGTCATGAGCTGGTACAGGCCTTCGGATGTCGGCTTTGCCGTGCGCCAGCAACTGGCGGACATCGGCCTGGGCGCGCGCCTGTTCTTCCGGCTGCTGCGGCTGGCGGGGGCGACCTTTGTTCGCCCCGGGCTGGTGCGCGACCAGATCCATTTTCTGGGCAACTACTCGCTGGCCATCATTGCGGTCTCGGGCCTGTTTGTGGGTTTTGTGCTGGGGCTGCAGGGCTACTACACGCTGCAGCGCTATGGGTCCTCCGAGGCCCTGGGCTTGCTGGTGGCGTTGAGCCTGGTGCGCGAGCTGGGGCCCGTGGTCACGGCGCTGCTGTTTGCGGGGCGGGCTGGTACGTCGCTCACGGCCGAGATCGGGCTGATGCGCGCGGGCGAGCAGCTCAGCGCCATGGAGATGATGGCCGTGGACCCGGTGCAGCGCATCCTGGCGCCGCGTTTCTGGGCCGGGGTGATCACGATGCCCCTGCTGGCGGCGGTGTTCAGCGCAGTGGGCATCATTGGCGGCTGGGTGGTGGGCGTGCTCATGATCGGCATCGACCCCGGGGCCTTCTGGAGCCAGATGCAGGGCGGGGTGGATGTCTGGAAAGACCTGGGCAACGGCGTGCTCAAAAGTGTGGTCTTCGGTTTCACCGTGACCTTTGTGGCACTTTTGCAGGGCTACGTGGCCAAGCCCACGCCTGAGGGCGTTTCGCGCGCCACCACGCGCACGGTGGTCATGGCGTCCCTGGCGGTGCTGGCGCTGGACTTCGTGCTCACGGCCCTGATGTTCAGTATCTGACGCTGGCGAAGCTGGCGCGCAAAGGAATCCAAGACAATGCAACGTTCCAAAAATGATCTCTGGGTGGGGCTCTTTGTGATGCTCGGCACGGTGGCGCTGGTGTTTCTGGCGCTGCAGTCGGCCAACCTGCTGAGCCTGAACTTCCAGCCGGGCTACCAGATCACGGCGCGCTTCGACAACATTGGCGGCCTCAAGCCCCAGGCGGCGGTGCGCAGCGCCGGTGTGGTGGTGGGGCGCGTACAGGCTATTACCTTTGATGACAAGACCTACCAAGCGCGGGTGACGCTGGCGATGGAAAACCGCTACGCTTTCCCCAGGGATAGCTCGCTCAAGATCCTCACCAGCGGCCTGCTGGGTGAGCAGTACATCGGTATCGAGGCCGGTGCGGACGAGAAAAACCTGGTGGCGGGCGACATGGTCACGGCGACCCAGTCGGCCGTGGTGCTGGAAAACCTCATTGGACAATTTCTTTACAGCAAGGCCGAAGACGGCAGCAAACCTGCTGGGACAGGTGGCAAAAAATGACGAACTCTCACGACACAACCCCGGCCCCCCACGCAACACGCGGGGCTTTGGTGGCGCGCCTGGTGACCTGCCTGGGGCTTTTGCTGGGCGCTGCGCTGCTGACGGGCTGCGCCACGGTGGCCAACCCCGACCCGCGTGACCCGCTGGAGTCCTACAACCGCAGCATGACCACCTTCAATGAGCATGTGGATGCAATGGTGCTCAAGCCGGTGGCGATTGCCTACAAGGAGGTCACGCCCGCGCCTGTGCGCACCGGGGTGAGCAACTTCTTTGCGAACCTGGGTGATGTGTGGTCGTTCGTGAACAACGTGCTGCAGCTGCGTGGCGAAGCCGCCGCCTCTACCTTCATGCGGGTGAATGTGAACACCTTCATGGGCATTGGCGGTGTGCTGGACATTGCCAGCGAGCTGGGCATCGACCGCTACAAGCAGGATTTCGGCCTGACGCTGGGCTACTGGGGCATGGGCACCGGTCCGTATCTCGTGCTGCCGATCCTGGGGCCCTCCACGGTGCGTGACACCCTGGCCCTGCCGGTGGACATGAAGGGCAATGTGGTGAGCTACGTGGACCCGGTCTCGGCACGCAATTCGCTCTATGCGCTGCGCATTGTGGACACGCGGGCCAACCTGCTGCGTGCCAGCTCGGTGCTCGACAGCGCGGCGCTGGACAAGTACAGCTTCACGCGCGATGTGTTCCTGCAGGTGCGTAGCCAGCAGGCCGGCACGCCGTTCAACGGCGACGACAAGAGCGAGGCCAATGGCAACGACGGCGTACTGCCCGAAGAGCCTCCGCGCTGAACAACCCCGCCGGGTGCTCCAACAGACAGTCGGTGCCTGTTGCACTTGCTTGCAATCCGCAACCTCAGCGAAGCATGCGGGCGCACCCAGGCCACCACAATGATTTGACGGGCATCAGCCCGCGCTGATGAAAGCCAAGAATATGATGAACCGACGTACCCTGGGCCGCAGTGCCCTGAGCCTGGCTGCCGCAATGGCACTGTCTCTGGGCCTGTCCGCACCCGCCCTGGCGGCCGATGAAGCCCCCGATGCGCTGATCAAGCGCCTGTCTGCCGATGTACTTTCCACCGTCAAAGCTGACAAGGCCATCCAGGCTGGCGATCTGTCCAAGGTGATCGCGCTGGTGGACAAGACTGTCATGCCCAACGTCAACTTCCGTCGCATGACGGCAGCGGCCGTGGGCCCGGGCTGGCGCCAGGCCACGCCCGAGCAGCAAAAGCGCCTGCAGGAAGAGTTCAAGATCCTGCTCGTGCGCACCTATGCCGGTGCGCTGGCCCAGGTCAACGACCAGACCATCCAGGTCAAGCCCTTGCGTGCCGCGCCCGAAGACAAGGACGTGCTGGTGCGCACTGAAATCGTGGGCCGGGGCGATCCCATCCAGCTCGACTACCGGCTCGAAAAGACCCCCGGCGACGGCGCAGGCTGGAAGATCTACAACCTGAACGTGCTGGGCGTGTGGCTGGTGGAAACCTACCGGGGCCAGTTCGCGCAGGAGATCAATGCCAAGGGTATTGATGGCCTGATCGAGACCCTGGTGGCGCGCAACAAGACCAACACCACCGCCAAGGGTTGAAACGGTGTGACCGAATCCGCCATGCTGGTACTGCCCCACGAACTCACCCACCGCCAGGCCACGGCCTGCCTGCAGATGCTGCTGCAAGGGCTGCGGGTGCACCGCGAAAACGGCGTGGTCGTGGACGCGAGCGCCATGGCGGTGTTCGACAGCTCGGCGCTGGCGGTGCTGCTGGAATGCCGGCGCGAGGCGCTCTCGGTGGGCAAGACCTTTGCCGTACAGGGCCTGCCCCCGGCGCTGCGCGGCATGGCGGGTCTGTATGGTGTGGGCACCTTGCTCACGCCGGTGTCCTGAAGCGGGTTCAGAGTCTCGGCCCCGAGGGCGCACAGGCTGCTGCCCGCCCCCTCACCAACGCGGTTGAAGGCAAGGCCGTAAAATCGACGGCTTCATGCCCGCAGTCTCCTTCCAAGCCATCTCCAAGACCTTTGCCACGCCCAAAGGCCCTTTTCAGGCACTGAACCAGGTCAACCTGGACATTGAGGAGGGCGAGTTCTTCGGACTCCTCGGCCCCAACGGTGCGGGTAAAACCACCCTGATCAGCATCCTGGCCGGCCTGGCGCGTGCCAGCAGCGGCCGCGTGCTGGTGCAGGGCAGCGACGTGCAGGCACAGTATGGCGAGGCCCGCCGCAAGCTGGGCATCGTGCCGCAAGAGCTGGTGTTCGACCCCTTCTTCAACGTGCGCGAGACGTTGCGCATCCAGTCGGGCTACTTCGGCGTGAAGAACAACGACGCCTGGATCGACGAGCTGCTCGAAAACCTGGGCCTGACCGACAAGGCCAACGCCAACATGCGCCAGCTGTCGGGCGGCATGAAGCGCCGTGTGCTGGTGGCGCAGGCGCTGGTGCACAAGCCGCCCATCATCGTGCTGGATGAGCCCACGGCGGGCGTGGACGTGGAGCTGCGCCAGACCCTGTGGCAGTTCATCGCCCGCCTGAACAAGGAAGGGCACACCGTGCTGCTCACCACCCACTACCTCGAAGAAGCCGAAGCCCTGTGTGGCCGCATTGCGATGCTCAAGGCCGGGCAGGTGGTGGCGCTCAACAGCACGTCCGACCTGCTCAAGGCGGCCTCGGGCAGCGTGCTGCAGTTCAAGACCGACACGGTGCTGCCGCCTGCGCTGTCCGCAGTGGCGCGTGTCACCGGCCGCATCGTCCAGTTGCCTGCGCACGACGCGGCCGAGATCGAAAACCACCTGGCCGCGTTGCGCGTGGCCGGGGTCGAGGTGCAAGACATGGAGATTCGCAGGCCTGACCTGGAAGACGTGTTCCTGCAGGTCATGTCGGGCACATCGGCGTCCAACATCCCGCTGGAAGGGGTGGCGTCCGCCGCCGCGCCGGGCCGCCCCAAGCAAGGCGCGGCCCCCGTGGGGGGCAGCGAGGACACGGCAGTGCCGAGCGTGGGGGCACAACGATGACCGGGTGGCAAACGCTTTTTTATAAAGAAGTGCTGCGCTTCTGGAAGGTCAGCTTCCAGACCGTCGCGGCCCCCGTGCTCACCGCCGTGCTGTACCTGCTCATCTTCGGCCATGTGCTCGAAGACCATGTCAAGGTTTACGACCGCATCAGCTACACAGCCTTCCTGGTGCCCGGCCTGGTGATGATGAGCGTGCTGCAGAACGCGTTTGCCAACAGCTCGTCAAGCCTGATCCAGAGCAAGATCATGGGCAGCCTGGTGTTCGTGCTGCTCACGCCACTGTCGCACTGGGCCTGGTTTGTGGCCTATGTGGGTTCGTCCGTGGTGCGCGGGCTGGTGGTGGGCCTGGGCGTGTTCATCGTCACGCTGGCGTTTGCCCGGCCCGAGTTTGCGGCGCCGGTGTGGATTCTGGCCTTTGCCCTGCTGGGCGCGGCGCTGCTGGCCACGCTGGGGCTGATTGCGGGGCTCTGGGCCGACAAGTTCGACCAGATGGCCGCGTTCCAGAACTTCATCATCGTGCCCATGACCTTCCTGTCGGGCGTGTTCTATTCGATCCAGTCGCTGCCGCCGTTCTGGCAGGCCGTGAGCCACCTCAACCCGTTCTTCTACATGATCGACGGCTTCCGCTACGGCTTCTTCGGCCAGAGCGACACCTCGCCCTGGCTCAGCCTGGGCATCGTGGGCATCGCCTGGCTGGCCGTGAGCGCGCTGGCCGTGCACCTGCTGCGCACGGGCTACAAGATCCGTAACTGACATGACTTACGCAAAACAAGGTTCAGGCAAGCGCTCCCCTCCAGGGCGAGGCGGTTGTTGTATCCCGATTTGCGTCAGTCCTCATTGATTCCGAGCGCCCCACCATGACCGCTGACCAACTCAAAGACATCATCACCGCTGGCCTGGCCTGCGAACACATCACGCTCGAAGGCGATGGCCGCCACTGGTATGCCACCATCGTCTCGCCCGAGTTCGAGGGCAAGCGTGCCATCCAGCGCCACCAGCGCGTGTACGCCACGCTGGGCGCGAAAATGCACACCGACGAGGTGCATGCGCTGTCGATGAAAACCTTGACCCCCGCCGAGTGGGCGGCGCAGGCGCAGTAAGCACAAAGCGCCAGGATTTTTACTCATTTATTGATAGCTATCAGCGCATGATAGACGCGCGGTAGAGCCCATTTTTATTCATATTCTGGTTATTTGACATGGACAAACTCCTGATTCGCGGCGGACGCAGCTTGCAGGGCGAGGTGCTGGTCTCCGGCGCCAAGAACGCCGCCTTGCCGGAGTTGTGCGCCGCCCTGCTCACGGCCGAACCCGTGACCCTGCTCAACGTGCCCCGGCTGCAGGATGTGAGCACCATGCTCAAGCTCATCCGCAACATGGGCGTGGCGGCCGAACGTGCCGACGACGGCACGGTGCGCATTGATGCCAGCGGCCTGAATACGCCCGAAGCTCCTTATGAACTGGTCAAGACCATGCGCGCTTCGGTGCTGGCCCTGGGCCCGCTGCTCGCGCGCTTTGGCGAGGCCACGGTATCGCTGCCCGGCGGCTGCGCCATCGGTTCGCGCCCGGTGGACCAGCACATCAAGGGCCTGGCCGCCATGGGAGCCGAAATCGTGGTGGAGCATGGTTACATCATTGCCAAGCTGCCTGCGGGCTGGAAGCGCCTGAAGGGCGCGCGCATCACCACCGACATGGTCACGGTGACGGGCACCGAGAACTTTCTGATGGCCGCCGCGCTGGC
>OGCL01000236.1_pt1 | contig 63456 bp, 57 predicted proteins | sample 1570041 | NCBI WGS metagenome assembly OGCL01 (sample SAMN06266162, study PRJEB24511) | hot springs metagenome | isolation source: Hot spring water | place: South Africa: Limpopo | collected 2015-06-22
GAGCATGTGGCGCGAGCCACAGTTGTGGTCGCAGGAGGTGACGACGGTGCTGAGCTGATCGTCGGTGGGGTAAGGCTCGTAGGCGAAAGCCTGGGCTTCGCGCGATTCCAGGCCGAAACGGAACAGACCGGCCGCCGCGGCGCCGGCGGCGGCCGTCTTCAGAAAGCTGCGCCGGTCGGGATTGAGCAGGTCTTGGATGGTTTGGGGGATGATCGGACTGTTCATGGAATAGGCTGCAAGAAACGGTTCAACCGCGCGGAATCGAGGAAACGCGCCTCGGATTGGGTTGGACGATCCTTCGCCCAGTCGGGCGTGCCGGGGGGCATGCCGGGCCAGGGCGTGCGCGGATACGGATAGGGAATCCGATACCAGGCGCGTCCCCCATGGCAGCCATAGCAGACGTCGCCGCCTGTCTTGGTTGCCTGGCCCGCCTTGGCGGCTTCCTCGATGGCGGCAGCATTCAGGTAATTCACGTTGTGCCGTTCGGTGCGGAATACCATGTGGCAAGTCAGGCAGTCGTTCTGCATGCTGTCCTTGATGTCGGGCCAGTCGCCGGGCAATCCCATGATTTCCTTCGCCGGCATCTGCCCGTGGCACTTCAGACAGCTGGTTTCCGGGTTGACCTGCTTGCGCAGCGTGAAGCCGACATCATCCTGCTGCGGTCCTGTCGCCGACGAGCCCTGGGCTTCCTCGCGCGGGTCGTGACCTTCGTGGCAAGTGATGCATCGCAGTTTCATGAGTTGCTTCGCCAGTGGCGTGACGAGGTGGCGGCGGTGAAAAGTTTCCTGCTCGCCGACATAGGTCGAAGTCTGCTGATACCAGGCGAGCGTGCTGGCGGTCTGAACACCGGCGGGTGAACTGGGACGCACGCGGTCCTCGAGGATTTCGCGATGGCAGGCAAGGCACTGCTCGTCCGTCGCACGTTCGATCGCCGGCTTGAAGTGAATCGGATCGTAGGTGGCGCGCAGCTGGTCAGGGATCATGGGCAGCGTTCCGCTAGCCGCAATGGTCTTGCCGGCCGTGTGCGGGGTTTTGCCCGTGCCGGAAAGAAAGAAGACCACTGCCATCATCGCCGCGATGATCAGGCCGATCAGGGCTTCCTGTCTATTCATGTTTAATTGTGCACCGGCTTGCGGGGGCTATGCCAGCCGCGCAGGTCATACGGACGGGGCATGCCAGGAAGAATAAACGGGTTGTACCAGCCGCCTTGATCATCAAGAAACTTGAGGCTGGCCGGTTTTGGTTCAGAAACACCGTGCAGCGCACGAGCCTTGTCCAGCGGGGGTGGGGTGACGATGGTCGGCGCATTGGCGGGGCGTTCATAGGGCGCGAGACCGGCAACCGGCGCGCCTTGCGCGAGGCACGAGCCCGCAGCAGCGAACAGGAGGAGCAGCCAGGATTGCTTGAACTTCATGGTCAGAGTTGCTGATCACAAGGTGACCACAAGAAAAAGATGGGAGGAAAGCCTCCCATCTGAAACGTCAGGAATCGGAGAATTATTTCTTGCCTTCCATGCCGGACATGCCGCTCATTCCGGACATGCCCTTCTGTCCTTCCATGCCGGACATGCCGCTCATGCCTTTTTGGCCGGACATCCCGGACATGCCTTTCTGTCCCTCCATGCCGGACATGCCGCTCATTCCGGACATGCCTTTCTGTCCTTCCATGCCGGACATGCCGCTCATGCCTTTTTGGCCGGACATCCCGGACATGCCTTTCTGTCCTTCCATGCCGGACATGCCGCTCATGCCGGACATGCCTTTCTGATCCGCGGCAATTGCTGTACCGGCAATGCCGAGAGAAAGGATGGAGGTGATAACGATTGACTTGGTTTTCATAAATCCCCTTCGAAGAGAGATGATCACATTAGCCCGGCGGTTTGCCGGAGTCCGAACTAGCCATGTTGAAAGACTGTTCGAGCGGGTAGCAGCAAGTAGCGTACCCGAAAGACAGTGCAAGTCTAACTTGTTGTTTGCAGGATGTAATTTTGGTGATGAACCAGGGGCGCGCCAAACCAGAACCTGACATGATGTCAACCGCGGATCGGGCATATTCCGCAACTGCATGTTCTGCCATGCAAATGCGCTTTGCCAAAAAGTCATCCCGCAGGCTGCCGGCGTGCCGTTTCGCTGGCGCTGACTTTTGCAACATATTGTCTGAAGCCGTTGGCCCGGATGAAAAATCCTCCTCGCGCAGAAAGATCTCCTGCGGCGGCAACGCCGCATCGCCGACCTCGGGCCACCTAAGGCCAATGGAACGCGGGCGGTCGTGGTCGGCATGTAAGGAGTTTCACGCCAATCCGGGGAAGCACGCCTACTCGCTCGGCGAGCGCACCCAGGTGCTGCCCCTCGGTCAGGCGATCGGCCTGATCTGACGCCGCGACGTCAGCCGCCGAAAAACTCCCTGACCTTGTCGATCCAGCCCTGCGCCTTGGGATTGTGGCGGGCGGCGTTGTTGCGGCTGATCTCGTCGAATTCGCGCAGCAGTTCCTTCTGGCGCTCGGTGAGGCTCACCGGCGTCTCGACGACGACATGGCAGAGCAGATCGCCCTGGCTGATCGAACGCACGCCCTTGATGCCCTTGCCGCGCAGGCGGAAGACGCGGCCGGTCTGCGTCTCGGCCGGAATCTTGAGGCGTGCGACGCCGTCGAGCGTGGGAATCTCGATCTCGCCGCCGAGCGCCGCGGTGGTGAAGCTCACCGGCATTTCGCAGTGCAGGTCGTCGTGGTCGCGCTGGAACACGGCGTGCGGCTTGAGGTGCACCTGCACGTACAGGTCGCCGGGCGGGCCGCCGTTGACGCCGGGTTCGCCCTCGCCGGAAAGACGGATGCGATCACCCTCGTCGATGCCGGCGGGAATCTTGACGGACAGGGTCTTGTGTTGCTTGACGCGGCCGCCGCCGTGACAGGCGGGGCAGGGGTCGGCGATGAAGCGGCCGGTGCCGTGGCACTTGGGACAGGTCTGCTGGATCGAGAAGAAGCCCTGCTGCATGCGCACCTGCCCGTGGCCGCCGCAGGTGGGGCAGACCTTGGGCTGGGTGCCTTTCTTCGCACCGCTGCCGGCGCAGGCTTCGCATTCGGCCATGGTCGGGATGCGGATGCGCGTCTCGGTGCCGCGCGCGGCTTCTTCGAGCGTGATTTCGAGGTTGTAGCGCAGGTCGGCGCCGCGATAGACGTTCGAGCGACCGCCGCCGCCCCGCCCGCCGCCGAAGATGTCGCCGAAGATGTCGGAGAAGGCGTCGGCGAACCCGCCCATGCCCGCGCCGCCGAAGCCTTGGCCGCCGCCCATCGAGGGGTCGACGCCGGCATGGCCATATTGGTCGTAGGCCTGGCGCTTCTTGGCGTCGGAAAGAATTTCGTAGGCTTCCTTCGCCTCCTTGAACTGTTCTTCCGCCTTGGGGTTGTCGGGATTGCGGTCCGGGTGGAACTTCATGGCCAGCCGGCGGTAGGCTTTCTTGATCTCGTCGTCGGACGCGTCGCGATTGACGCCGAGGACTTCGTAATAATCGCGTTTTGCCATGGCGGTCTCGATAAAACGTCAATGGGCCGCGGCCAATTCCTAGCCGACGGCCCGTTTCCGCGTCGGTAGCGGCGGATTACTTCTTGTCTTTCACTTCGGTGAATTCGGCATCCACCACGTCGCTGTCATCCTTCTTGCCTTCGCCAGAAGCCGCCGTTTCCGGGCCGCCTGCGCCGCCGGCCGAGTGCTGGGCCTCGGCATAAATTTTCTCGCCGAGCTTTTGCGAGGCCATCGCCAAGGCTTGCGACTTCGATTCGATGGCGGCCTTGTCGTTGCTTTTCATCGCTTCCTCGGCCTCTTTGATCGCGGCCTCGATCTTCGCCTTCTCGTCGGCGCCGATCTTGTCGCCGTGATCGGCGAGCGCCTTCTTCACCGAATGCACCATCGCGTCGCACTGGTTGCGGGCCTCGACGAGCTCGTGCGCCTTCTTGTCCTCCTCGGCGTGGGCTTCGGCATCCTTGACCATGCGCTGAATCTCTTCTTCGGACAGGCCGGAATTCGCCTTGATGGTGATCTTGGCTTCCTTGCCGGTGCCCTTGTCCTTGGCGGAAACGTGCAGGATGCCGTTGGCGTCGATGTCGAAGGTGACCTCGATCTGCGGCATGCCGCGCGGCGCCGGCGGGATGTCGGTCAGATTGAACTGGCCGAGGCTCTTGTTGCCGGCGGCCATCTCGCGCTCGCCCTGCAGCACGTGGATGGTCACCGCGGACTGGTTGTCGTCGGCAGTCGAGAACACCTGGCTGGTCTTGGTCGGAATGGTGGTGTTCTTCGGGATCAGCTTGGTCATCACGCCGCCCAGCGTCTCGATGCCCAAGGACAGCGGGGTGACGTCGAGCAGCAGGACGTCTTTCACTTCCCCTTGCAGGACGCCGCCCTGGATCGCGGCGCCGATGGCGACCGCCTCGTCGGGGTTCACGTCCTTGCGCGGATCCTTGCCGAAGAACTCTTTCACCTTCTCCTGCACCTTGGGCATGCGCGTCATGCCGCCGACCAGGATCACGTCGCCGATGTCGGAGACCTTGACGCCGGCGTCCTTGATGGCGATGCGGCAGGGCTCGATGGTGCGTTCGATCAGGTCTTCGACGAGCGACTCGAACTTGGCGCGGGTGATCTTCATCGCCAGATGCTTCGGGCCGGTGGCGTCCGCCGTGATGTAGGGCAGGTTGATTTCGGTCTGCATCGAGGAAGACAGCTCGATCTTCGCCTTCTCGGCGGCTTCCTTGAGGCGCTGGAGCGCCAGCACGTCGTTCTTCAGATCGACGCCCTGTTCTTTCTTGAATTCGGTGACGATGTAGTCGATGATGCGCTGGTCGAAGTCCTCGCCGCCGAGGAAGGTGTCGCCGTTGGTGGAGAGCACCTCGAACTGATGCTCGCCTTCGATTTCGGCGATCTCGATGATCGAGATGTCGAAGGTGCCGCCGCCCAGGTCATAGACCGCGATCTTGCGGTCGCCTTCCTTCTTGTCCATGCCGAAGGCGAGCGCGGCGGCGGTCGGCTCGTTGATGATGCGCTTGACTTCCAGGCCGGCGATGCGGCCGGCGTCCTTGGTGGCCTGGCGCTGGCTGTCGTTGAAGTAGGCCGGCACGGTGATGACCGCCTCGCTGACCGGCTCGCCCAGGTAGTCCTCGGCGGTCTTCTTCATCTTGCGCAGCACCTCGGCGGAGACCTGCGGCGGGGCGATCTTCTTGCCGCGCACTTCGACCCAGGCATCGCCGTTGTCGGCCTTGAGGATCTTGAAGGGCATCAGGCCGATGTCCTTCTGCACCTCCTTTTCCTCGAAGCGGCGGCCGATCAGTCGCTTGATGGCGAACAGGGTGTTCTTCGGGTTGGTCACCGCCTGGCGCTTGGCGGGTGCGCCGACCAGGATTTCCCCATCCTCGGCGTAGGCGATGATGGAAGGCGTGGTGCGCGCGCCCTCGGAGTTTTCGATGACCTTGGGCTTGCCGCCTTCCATGATGGCGACGCAGGAGTTGGTGGTGCCCAGGTCGATGCCGATGATTTTTGCCATTTCAGTATCCCTTGCAAGAATTGGAAGCTGTATCCGATATGTGGTTGAGCGGGCTTGAGTTCAAGGGGCCGAGGACTCTTTGGCCGCGGGCGTGGCGCCCCCCTTGCGGACCATCACCAGGGCCGGGCGGATCACCCGGTCGTTGAGCAGATACCCCTTCTGCAGCACGCTGGCGACCGTGTTCGCCTCGCCCTCGCCCTCGACCATGCCGATGGCCTGGTGCAGATTGGGGTCGAAGCGGGCATCGAGCGGATAGATCTCGACCAGGCCATGCCGCTCGAACACGCCGGCCAGTTGCTTCAGGGTCAGCTCGACACCGCTCCTGATGCTCTCCGGCGTGGCGCCAGCGTCCACCGCCAGAGCCGCCTCAAGACTGTCCTTGACCGCCAGAAGGTCGCCTGAAAAACGCTCCAGGGCGAACTTGCGCGCCTTTTCCGCCTCTTCGGCGGCGCGTCGGCGCATGTTCTCGGTCTCGGCCTTGGCGCGCAGCCAGGCATCCTCCAGCTCGGCAGCGCGGGACTCGGCCTGTCTAAGCAGGGCCTGCAGGTCGTCGCCGGCGGTTTCGACTTCCGGCGCCAGCGTGAATGCATCCATCTCCCCGGCTGCAGCAATGGGTTCCTGCGCGGGTTCCTGGCCTGGGTTTGTTTGTTCGCTCATCGACACACACTCCTGGCGAAATCAAAAACAAGGTCAAGTCGTGACAGAGCGACAAAACCCTCGCCAACAAGCCCGGTTTTGTCTTGTGCAGTCACGCTGTCACGTACCAGGCTGTTGAAACACGACTTCGGTGGGCCATCGGCTGTGTTGCGCGGTGTTGGCTTCGGCCGCGTAGCTCGATCGGCTGCGCCGATATCCGCCTTCGCCGAAACGCGCTTCGCTCGTTTTCTCGGTCGCTATGCTCCGTGCGCCTTGCATCGGGCCATCCTCGCGACGTTTTTCAACAGCCTGGTACAGCGCCCGCCCGTCGAGGGCGAGCGCGCGTCGCAATGGGCGCTAGTTTGGGATGCGGGCATCCATTTCAAGGGCCGTGGCAAGTTTTTTTGCCCAAGCCCAGACCGGCCCCCCAGGCCCGCGCCCGGCAACTGTGGTATCGTCAGCGCAGTCCCATGCCAACCCTGTTTCCCGATGCACGACTGCTGCGACCACACCTGTCCGCCGCCCATGCCCGGCCAGGAACCCGGCATCGCCCGCGTCGGCCCGTTCGACGGTGCCGCATTCGAGCGCGCGGTGTGCGACCTGTTGCGCGCCTGCGGCATCGCCCCCGACAACGCGCACACCGGCCGCACCGCGCAACGGGTGCGCGAGCTGTGGGAACGCCGCCTGCTCGGCGGCTATGCCTTGGATCCCGGCACGGTGCTGGGCGAGGGTTTCGAGGATGTCCGCGACGACATGGTGGTGGTGCGCGGCATCGCCGTGCATGGCGTATGTCCGCATCATCTCGTGCCCTTTCGCGGCGTCGCCCATGTCGCGTACATCCCGGGCGGGCGCCTGCACGGATTCGGCCGCATCGCCCGCATGGTCGACGCGATCGGCCATCGCTTCACCTATCAGGAATGGATGACCCGCGACATCGCCGAGGCCATGATCCGCCACGGCCAGGCGCGCGGCGCCGCTTGCGTCATCGAGGCCGAGCAGCTCTGCCTGCTGCTGGGCGAGGATCGACGCGGCGACGAACGCGTGGTCACCCAGGCGTTTTCCGGCTGTTTCCGCGACGACGGCCGTCTGCGCCATGAATTCATTGCCGCGCTCGGCCATCCGGCCCGCTGAGCGGCAGCCATCCGGACGGACAAAGGCATCCGCTCCACCCATGCAGAGGAGATGATGAACATGAACCAAACGATTCCCGAAACGCCCCCCGATTACGACCACACCCGGATCGAGGAACGTCCCGACGGCTTTTACTGGCGCGATGAAGACAGCGACCAGTGTTATGGCCCGTTTGCCACACTGGTGGATGCGGTGGCCGACATGCAGTACGACCCCGAAAGCGACTTCGAGCCGGGCGAATCCCTGGAGGAAGTCGAGGCGGAGCTCGGCATCACCGGCTGGGTGGACCCTGACACCGGCGAGCTGGCCGAGGACACATTCACCCATATCGAGGATCACTGAGCGCCCCCCAAGGCTGGGCTACACCTAGCCCCTCCCCCGTGGTGGGGGCATGGGTATCTCCACAGTCGCAGCCCGGATGGAATGAAATGGAATCCGGGAAAGGGCTGGGGTCCCGGATTCCGGCCTGCGGCCTGCATCCGGGCTACGGTCCTGAGGTGAGAAATCGTGGCTTACTCCGACATCAGCAGGATGCCGGCCAGCGGCGGCAGGGTGATCACCAGTGAATGAGGGTAGCCCATCCAGGCGGTGTCCTCGGCCAGGAGGCCCGCGCCGTTGCCGGTGTTGGAGCCGCCGTACCATTCCGAATCGCTGTTGAACACCTCGCGCCAGAACCCCGGCATCGGGCAGCCGATGCGATAGCCCTCGCGCGGCACCGGGGTAAAGTTGAGCACCGCCAGCAAGGCACGGCCGGCGCGATCGCGGCGCTGGTATGCAAGCACCGACTTGTCGGCGTCGTGGCAATCGATCCAGGCAAAGCCCTCCGGCTCGAAATCGAGCTCGTGCAATTGCGGCAGCTCGCGGTACAGGCGGTTGAGGTCGCGCGCCGCGCGCTGCACGCCCTCGTGCCAGGAGGTCTGCAACAGGCCCCAGTCCAGCTCGCTCACCGCCGACCATTCCCGGCCCTGGCCGAATTCGTTGCCCATGAAGTTGAGCTTCTTGCCCGGCCAGCTCATCTGGAAGGTATACAAGAGGCGCAGGTTGGCGAACTGTTGCCAGGCGTCGCCCGGCATCTTGCCGAGCAGCGAGCCCTTGCCATGCACCACCTCGTCGTGCGAGAAGGGCAGCACGAAGTTCTCGGAGTAGGCGTAGAGCTGGCCGAAGGTGAGGTTGCCGTGGTGGAAGCGTCGATAGATCGGGTCGAGATGCATGTAGGCCAGGGTGTCGTTCATCCAGCCCATGTTCCACTTCATCGAGAAGCCCAAACCACCGACATAGGTGGGGCGCGACACCATCGGCCAGGCGGTCGATTCCTCGGCGATGGTGAGCGCGCCGGGGAAATGCTCGTGCACCATCACGTTCATCTCGCGCAGGAACTCGATGGCGTCGAGATTCTCACGGCCGCCGTACTTGTTCGGCAGCCATTCGCCGGGCTTGCGCGAATAGTCGAGGTAGAGCATGGAGGCCACCGCGTCCACGCGCAGGCCGTCGAAATGAAACTCGGACAGCCAGTAATGCGCCGAGGCGAGCAGGAAGCCGCGCACCTCGCTGCGACCGTAGTTGAAGATGTGCGTGCCCCAGTCCTGATGCACGCCCAGCCGCGGGTCCTCGTGCTCGAACAGGGCCGAGCCGTCGAAGCGTGCCAGCGCCCAGTCGTCCATGGGGAAATGGCCAGGCACCCAGTCGAGCAGCACGCCGATGCCGGCGCGATGACAGGCGTCGATGAATGCGCGCAAGCCGTCCGGGGCGCCGAATCGGGAGGTCGGCGCGAAATAGCCGGTGGTCTGGTAACCCCAGGATTCGTCGAGTGGATGCTCGGTGACGGGCAACAGCTCGATGTGGGTATAGCCCATGTCCACCACATGCGGGATCAGGCTTTCCGCCAGCGCGTTCCAGTCCATGAAGCCGCCGTCGGACCGGCGCCGCCATGAGCCGGGGTGTAGCTCATAGATGTTCATGGCCGAGTGCAGCCAGTCGCGCCGGGCGCGGTTCGCCATCCAGGCTTCGTCGCGCCAGACGTGGCCACTGTCGCCACAGACCACCGCCGAGGTGCCCGGGCGCGGCTCGAAGCGCCGTGCGAACGGGTCGGTCTTGACCCGCAACGCGCCGCTGTCGCGGTTGCGGATCTCGAACTTGTACAGCTCGCCCTCGCCCAGACCGGGGATGAACAGCTCCCACACTCCGGTCTCGCCCCGCACCCGCATGGGGTGGACGCGGCCATCCCAGCGGTTGAACGGACCGATCACCGACACCCGCTCGGCCGCCGGCGCCCAGACCGCGAAACGCACTCCAGTCACCCCCGCCACAGTCATCGGCTGCGCCCCCAAACTGCGCCAGGCCTGCAACAGCCGGCCCTGATTGAACAGGAACAGCTCGTCCTCGCTCAACAAGGGCTCGAACGCGTAAGGGTCGACGAACTCCAGCGTCTCGCCGCCTTCCTGGCAACGCAGACGCCAGGGCCGCGCAGGCAGGGTCTCGCCATGCCACTCGAACACCCCCGCCTGACGCGCCTGCGTGAGCTCGACCGGACCTTCAGGCATCAGCAACGTCACCCGCTCGGCATGCGGCCGATAGACGCGCAGGCGATGCCCGCGACCGTCGGCATGCAGGCCCAGGATGGAGAACGGATCGTGCAGGCGTCCGGCGAGCAGGCGTTCGATGGCGGATTTGGACATGGTGTTTGATTCAACCTAAAAACCGCAGTTGAACACGACCGAAGGGCGGGCCAAACGGGTGTCTGGCGCGCCCCGCCCGCAGGGCGCAGGACAGCACGCCGTGCGGGTCCCGCGGGGCCGCTGGCCCACAAGCGACGCCGCCGCGGGGGCGACCGCGAAGGCCGGAACAGGGGCCCCTTTAGCAGGCTGTTGAAAAACGTCGCGAGGAGGGCCAGACGCAAGGCGCACGGAGCGCAGCAACCGAGACAGATCAAATCGATCGGCGAGGGAGCGAGCACCGCGCAACACAGCCGATGGCCCACCGCAGTCGTTTTTCAACAGCCTGTTAGGTTCAAGCCGGTATTATGAACCCGGGCGCATGCATTCTGTAAATTTCGGGCCGCATGCATTGCCCGCGCCCTTCCACGCCCCAATACAATTTTCCTCGATGACACCGCCGCTTGCGCCCTTCGCCCGCCGTTTTTCCGGTATCGAACGCCTGTATGGGCAAACCGGCCTCGATCGCCTGGCCGCGGCGCATGTGTGCGTGGTCGGCATCGGCGGCGTGGGGTCGTGGGCGGTGGAGGCGCTGGCCCGTTCCGGGGTGGGGCGGCTGACGCTCATCGATCTGGATCATGTGGCCGAAAGCAATCTGAACCGGCAGGCGCATGCCCTGGAGTCCACCCTGGGTCAGGCCAAGGTGCTGGCGATGCAGGCGCGGGTGGCCGGGATTCATCCAGCTTGCGTGGTGGATGCGGTCGAGGCGTTCGTGACCCCGGAGGATGTGGCCGTGCGCCTGCCGGCCTGTTCTGCGGTGCTGGACTGCACCGATCAGGTGCGCGCCAAGGCGGCGATGGTGGTGCATTGCCGTGCGCATGGCATTCCACTCGCGGTTTCGGGCGGTGCGGGTGGACGTGTCGATCCGACCCGGGTGCGACGGGAAGATCTGTCGCGCACCCGTCAGGATGCGCTGGCCGCGAGCCTGCGCGCGCGACTGCGGCGCGAGCATGGTTTTCCGCGCCAGCCGGGGTGCACGTTCGGCGTGCCGTGCGTGTATTCGGAGGAGCCGGTGCGGCGGCCGCCGGCAGTGGCCTGCGCGGCGGGGCTTGCCTGTTCCGGTTATGGTTCGTCGATGGCGGTGACCGCAGCGTTCGGTCTTGCGCTGGCGGCCTGGGCGCTGGACAGGATTACAGCAGGACCAGATTGTCGCGGTGGATGAGTTCTGGCTCGTCGATGTAGCCGAGCAGGGCTTCGATCCGACCGCTGGGCTGGCGGGCGATGCGGCGGGCTTCGTCGGCGCTGTAGTTGACGAGTCCGCGGGCGATGTCGCGGCCTTCCGGGTCGATGCATGCGACCACTTCGCCGCGCTGGAATTCGCCCTGCACTTCGATCACGCCGATCGGCAGCAGGCTTTTGCCCTGTTCGCTGAGGGCGCGAGCGGCGCCGGCGTCGATGTGGAGGCGGCCGCGGACCTGGAGATGGTCGGCCAGCCATTGCCGACGCGCGGCGAGCGGGGCCTGGCGGGCGACGAGCTGGGTGCCGATGGCTTCCCCGGCGGCGAGTCGTTCCAGTACCCGGTCCTCGCGGCCGCTGGCGATCACGGTGTGGGCGCCGCTGCGCGCGGCGCGGCGGGCGGCGAGAATCTTGGTGAGCATGCCGCCGGTGCCGATGCCGGTGCCGGCGCCGCCGGCCATGGCTTCCAAGCGGGGATCGCCGGCTACGGCTTCGTGGATGAATTCGGCGTCGGGGTTCTTGCGCGGGTCGGCGCTGTACAGGCCGGTCTGGTCGGTGAGGATGATGAGCGCGTCGGCTTCGATCAGGTTGGCGACCAGTGCGCCGAGGGTGTCGTTGTCGCCGACCTTGATTTCTTCGGTGGTGACGGTGTCGTTTTCGTTGATGATGGGGATGACGCCGAGTTCGAGCAGGGTGCGCAGGGTGCTGCGGGCGTTGAGGTAGCGTTCGCGGTCGGCGAGGTCGGCGTGGGTGAGCAGGATCTGTGCGGAGCGCAGTCCGTGCGCGCCGAAACCGCGTTCGTAGGCCTCGATCAGGCCCATCTGGCCGACCGCGGCAGCGGCCTGCAATTCATTGAGCGCGTGCGGTCGTCGGCTCCAGCCCAGGCGCTGGATGCCTTCGGCGATGGCGCCGCTGGAGACCAGCACCACTTGCCGGCCTTGGCGGGCCAGAGCGGCGATCTGTTCCGCCCAGCGCGCCAGCCGTGCGTGGTCGAGGCCGCGGCCGTCGTTGGTGACCAGGCTGCTGCCCACCTTGACCACCAGGCGGCGGGCTTCGGCGATGACCGAGGGGTTCGCGGAACTGGGGTTCACTCGGGGGCCTCCTCGCTGCGCCGGAGGGCCTCCAGTTCGTCCATGATGGCGTACAGGAGGGGTGGGCAGTTTTCGCCCTGGATGGCTGAAATGGCGTACACCGGCCCCTGCCAGCCAGAGTCGGCGATGAATGCGTCGATGCGCGCCTGGCGCTCTTCGAGGGGGATCAGGTCGAGCTTGTTCAGGACCAGCCAGCGTGGCTTGCGGTACAGTGTTTCGTCGTACTTGCGCAGTTCCTCGACGATGGCGCGGGCATCCCGGACCGGCTCGGCCTCGGGGTCGAACGGGGCAAGGTCGACGATGTGCAAGAGCAGCCGGGTGCGGGCGAGGTGGCGCAGGAACTGGTGGCCGAGGCCGTGGCCTTCGGCGGCGCCTTCGATCAGGCCGGGGATGTCGGCGATGACGAAACTGCGGTCGATGTCCACCCGGACCACGCCGAGATTGGGGTGCAGGGTGGTGAATGGATAGTCCGCGACCTTGGGCCGGGCGGCGGATACGGCGCGAATGAAGGTGGACTTGCCGGCGTTGGGCAGTCCTAGGAGGCCGACATCCGCCAGCACGCGCAGCTCCAGGCGCAGGTTGCGGTTTTCTCCCGCTTCACCGGGGGTGCTCTGCCTTGGGGCGCGGTTGGTGCTGGACTTGAAATGCAGGTTGCCCAGTCCGCCCTTGCCGCCGCGGGCCAAAAGGGCGCGCTGGCCGTCCTCGGCGAGGTCGGCCAGCGTTTCACCCGTGTCCTCGTCGAACACCACGGTGCCGACCGGCACCCGCAGGGTGAGGTCCTCGCCACCCTTGCCGTAGCAGTCCGAACCGCGGCCGTTCTCGCCGCGCTGGGCGCGGAAGTGGCGGGTGTAGCGGTATTCCACGAGGGTGTTGATGTTGCGGTCGGCCACCGCCCAGATGCTGCCGCCGCGACCGCCGTCACCGCCGTCCGGACCGCCGAACGGGATGAATTTTTCGCGCCGGAAGGACACGCAGCCGTTGCCGCCCGCGCCGGCGGCGACCTCGATGCGGGCTTCGTCGATGAATTTCATGGCGTGGGCTCGGAAAGCAAACAGCCCTATCCGTGGATAGGGCTGTCGCGATGGCCGGGGACGAGGGTCAGGCCTGGGCCGGAACCACGTTCACCGTGCGGCGCTTGAGGGGGCCCTTGACGGTGTATTCGACGGTGCCGTCGATCAGCGCGAACAGGGTGTAGTCCTTGCCCATGCCGACATTGCGGCCGGGGTGGAACTGGGTGCCGCGCTGACGCACCAGGATGTTGCCGGCCGGGACGAACTGGCCGCCGTAGCGCTTGACGCCCAGCATCTTGGGCTTGGAATCGCGGCCGTTGCGGGAACTTCCGCCTGCCTTTTTGTGTGCCATGGTGCGAGCTCCTAAGGATCAGGCCGAGATGCCGTCGATGCGGATCTCGGTGTAGTTCTGGCGGTGGCCCTGGGTCTTGCGGTAGTGCTTGCGGCGACGCATCTTGAAGATCATCACCTTCTCGCCACGGCCATGGCCGAGAACGGTTGCCTTGACGCTGGCGCCGGCGAGCACGGGCGCGCCGATCTTGATGTCGTCGCCGTCGGCAACCATCAGGACGTCGTTGATCTCGATTTCACTGCCGACCTCGGCCGGCAGGCTTTCCACTTTCAGTTTGCCACCGGCGGCTACTTTGTATTGCTTGCCACCGGTCCGGATGACCGCGTACATGCTTTGCTCCAATGCGTCGACCAATGTATGGCCATGAGTGGCCAAGGGAAGAACGGTGAATTATATCCACGACCGCGGCCGCATGCAAAGTAAAATTCGGGCGCATTGGCATGGATCGCGCCGGTCATCCTTGCGTCCTTGCCTGCGCTTTGCTTCCTCGATTGATCCCTCCTATAAAACGCAGTTGAACAGCGAAAATACTGTGTATCGCCAGGTGTCCACGGGGGCTCCCTCACCCCGACCCTCTCTTCCCGGAGGGAGAGGGGAATTCCACCCTTCCCCCTCCGGGGGAAGGGCCGGGGATGAGGGCGCAACGCTTCCATGACCGAGTTCAACTGCGTTTTTTAGGTTGATTCACCCCTTCCGAGAGTGTTCCCACCATGTCTGCACCCCCTCCCGACACGCCTCTGGCACTGGCCGGCCTCGGGCGCCGTCTGGCCTGCCTGGTCTATGAACTGATGCTGCTGCTGGCGGTGCTGTTCGTGTCCGGATTCGTCGTGGTCGGCCTGCTGCCGGACACGCCGACGCCGGTCTCGCGCGGTCTGACCCAGTTCTATCTCATGCTTGTGGCGGGTCTCTATCTGACCTGGTTCTGGCGTCGCGGTGGCCAGACCCTGGCCATGAAGACCTGGCGCGTTCGCGTGGTGCGTGCCGATGGCGGGCTCGTCGACGCGCGCACCGCCTGGCGGCGCTATCTGTTTGCGGTGATCGGCCTGGTCCTGCTCGGGTTCGGGTTGTGGTGGGCCTTGTGGGATCGCGACCGGCAGTTCCTGCACGACCGTCTGGCGGGTACGCGCTTGGTCCGGGTCGGTTGAGACTCAGCGCCTTTCAACCCGCCAGAGCGCAAGCAAGGCGGCGGCGGCGAATACGGCCACGGGCAGCAGGGCGCTGCCCAGCGGCGGCCAGTCGTAGATCAGGCCGACATGGCCGGACAGGCGGTTGAGCAGGTAAAACGCCAGACCGATCAGGATGCCAAGCAATACCCGCCCACCGAGGCCCTGTCCGCGTGGCGGCTGGTAGGCAAAGGGCAGGGCGAGGAACAGCATCACCGGCAGGGCGAGCGGGAAGAACAGCTTGCCCCACAGCGCGATCTCGTAGCGCTTGGCCTTCTGCTTGTTTTCATGCAGATAGCGGATGTAGGACAGCAGGCGTCCGATCGACATCCGCTCTGGGTTGACCATCAACGCCGAGAGCAGGTCCGGATTGATGGCCGAGCGCCATTCCTGTTCGGGCAGCGTGCGCACCTGCACGCCCCCGGGTCCCAGGCGGGTTTCGCTGACTTCGGTGAGCCGCCAGTGGCCGGCGCTCGACCATTGCCCGTGGGCGGCGGCGCGTACCCCGACGAGATGGAAATCGGCGTCGAATTCGTACAGGCTCAGGCCGCGCAGGCTGGCATCCGGGTACAGCTCGCGGATGTTGATGAAGGTTCGGCCGTCCTTGGCCCAGAATCCCGACTCGAAGCTGCTGGCCACCAGGCGTTCCTTGCCACGCAGCTTGAGTTGCTGGGCGGCGCGTTCGCCGGGAGGCGCCAGGTATTCGCCGAGCAGCAAGGTGAGGCCGCCCAGGAGCAACCCGAGCGCAGCGAGGTAGGCCAGCATGCGGCGCGGCGACAGGCCGGAGGCGCGCATTACCGTGAACTCGGAGCTGACTGCAAGCCGGGTAAGAGCGAGCAGCGCACCGACCAGCGCGGCGATGGGCATCAGCTCGAACAGCCGGCTGGGGGTGCGCAGCAGCACGAACAGCATGGCCATGCCAGTGGTATAGCCTTGGGGGCGGACGTCGCCCAGCTCGCCGATCAGGTCGATGAATGTGAACAGCAGGGTGAGGCCCAGCAGGGCGAGGCCGATCGCCAGCAGCATGCGGGCGGCGAGATAACGGAACAGGATGCTCATCCGCCGGACTTTCCGCGTCGGGGCAGGAAACGGCCGAAGCGCCAGGCGAACAGGCCGGCCAGCACCGCTAGGGCGAGCCCGTGCACCAGTCCCAGGGCCTCCAGGCCGCTCAGCCGGCCCTGGGCGACCCAGCTCTGGCTAAGCCCGAACAGGTTGTTGTACACGGCGTACACCAGCACCGCGGTGAGGATGCCCAGGGTGCGACCGGAGCGCGGGTTGACGAGGCTCAGTGGCAAGGCCATGAGGGCCAGGATGAGCGCGCTCAGCGGGTAACCGATGCGGCCAACCCACTCGGCCTGGTTTCTGGGCGTGGGGTCGCGCAGCAGTTCGGCGCTGGGCAGCATGCGGGTGTGCATGTAGAAAGGGGCGGGGTCGGCGCCTTCGAGTCGAAAGCGGTAGCGCTCGAACTCGACCACGCGATAATCGGCGGCCCCTGGCATGCCTTCGTAACGGCGGCCCTGTTCCAGCACCAGATACGGCGTGCCTAGCTCGCTGCGGGTCAGATGCCCGCGGCTGGCGACGACGATGCCGGTGCGGCCACCTTCCTGGGACTGGATGAATATGTTCTTCACCGCGGGGCCGGTCTCGATCAGCTCCTCGACGAAGAATGTGCGCCGGCCCGATCCCTGCTCGACGAATACCCCCGGGGTGAGGCTCGCCAGCTCACGTTGGGCGGACAGGTGGCGCTCGTAGTGTGCATGGCGTTCCGCCGCCCAGGGCAGGATGCCGAGGGTGAGCGCCCCGATGAGCGCGGCGATGGGCAGGGCGAATGCGAGGATGGGGCGCAGCAGGCGGCCCGGACTGACCCCAGCGCAGGCCCAGATCACCATCTCGCTGTCCTGCCAGGAGCGGCTGAGCGTGACGATCACCCCCATGAACAACGAGAGGGACAGCAGCACCGGCATCAGGCGCAGGTAGCCGAAGGCGATGAATGGCAGGATGGCGACGACGTCGATCTTGCCGAGCGCGGCCTGACCGACCATGCGCACGATCAGGATGACCAGGGCGATTGCGCTCAGGGCGAACAGCGCCACGGCGCTGGTGCTGGTCATCTCCCGGACGAGCGCTTTGTGCAGCAGGCGCATGCGTTGACTTTTGACTTTTGCTGAAAGCGCTGGAAAGATTGATTCGCGAGTCGATGGCCCCGGACGAACGGGGCCATCTCACGAAACATGAACGCGTCATGAACGATTTTAGAACTGGAGTCCGCCGTGGAATTTAGCACAAAAGCGCAACGCGCCGACAAACAGCGTACCCCCTGCGCGGTGGTGGGGATCTATGAGGATCAGCGCCTATCCCCCAGCGCTGCCGCGCTCGACGCGGCCAGCGGCGGCCGCATTGCCGCCCTGCTCAAGTCCGGCGACCTCGACGGCAAGGTCGGCTCCAGCCGTATTCTGTACACCCCGGAGCTGGCCTGCCAACGCATTCTGCTGGTGGGGCTGGGCCGTGAAGGCGAGGTCCGGGAAAAGTCCTTCGTCGAGGCGGCGACTGCGGCGGCGAAGGCCCTCGCCGGCCTCAACATCGCCGAGGCGTCCACGCACCTCGCCGAGATCGCCGTGACTAGGCGCGATGCGGCCTGGCGCGCGGAACAACTGGTGCTGGCGGCGGGGGATGCGGCCTACCGCTTCGATGCGCTCAAGAGCGAGAAGGCGCCGAAACGCGGCCCCGCCCGCCTTGTGGTGATGCTTGCGAAAAAGGATGTCGCGGTCGATGCGGCGGTGGCGCGCGGCGCGGCCATCGTCGCCGGCATGCGGCTGGCGCGCGATCTGGGCAACCTGCCTGGCAACCATTGCACCCCCTCGCATCTCGCCCGGACCGCGCAGGACCTGGCAAAGACACATGGCCTCAAGGTCAAGGTGCTGGACGAAAAGGAGATGGGCAAGCTGGGCATGGGCTCGCTGTTGTCGGTGGCCAAGGGCTCGGAGGAGCCACCCCGCTTCATCGTCGTGCAGCACATGCAGGGTCGCAAGGGCGACAAGCCGGTGCTCCTCGTCGGCAAGGGCATCACCTTCGACTCGGGTGGCATCTCGCTCAAGCCCGCCGCCGAGATGGACGAGATGAAGTACGACATGAGCGGCGCGGCCGCCGTGCTCGGCACCCTGCGCGCAGTGGCCGAGCTCGCACTTCCGGTGAATGTGGTGGGCCTCATCCCGGCCTGCGAGAACCTGCCCTCGGGACGCGCCAACAAGCCGGGTGACATCGTCACCTCGATGTCCGGGCAGACCATCGAGGTCCTCAACACCGATGCCGAAGGCCGCCTCATCCTGTGCGACGCGCTCACCTATGCCGAGCGCTTCGAGCCGGCCGCGGTGGTGGACATCGCCACACTCACCGGGGCCTGTGTGATCGCGCTGGGGCATGTCGCCAGCGGCCTGCTCGGCAACGACGAGGCCCTGGTGCGCGAGGTGCAAGCCGCGGGGGAGAACGCCTGGGACCGTTGCTGGCCGCTGCCGCTGTTCGACGAGTATCAGGAACAGCTGAAGAGCAATTTCGCCGACATGGCCAACATCGGCGGCCGGCCGGCCGGCACCATCACCGCCGCCGCGTTCCTGTCCCGGTTCGCCCGGAAATACCCTTGGGCGCACCTGGACATTGCCGGCACGGCCTGGAAATCGGGCAAGGAAAAGGGAAGCACCGGCCGGCCGGTGCCGCTCCTGGTGCATTTCATCGCCGCGCGCGCCGGCGCCTGATCCGCGCCGCGCGGCCGCCTTTCAGGCCGCGGCCTCGCGCATCAGGCGCTTCATCTCCCGCACCGCCGGGGCCCAGCCGCAGAACAGGGCCTCGGCGACGATGGCATGGCCGATATTCAGCTCCTCGATGCCGGGAATGGCGGCGATCGCCTGGACATTGTGGTAGTTCAGGCCATGCCCGGCGTTGACCGCGAGACCCAGGCTGCGGCCAAGGGCCACCGCCTGGCGGATGCGGACCAGCTCGCGCACCGCGTCCTCGCCTTCGGCCTCGGCGAAGCGGCCGGTGTGGATCTCCACCACCGGCGCGCCAACGGCCCGGGCGGCGCGCAACTGATTCTCGTCAGCGTCGATGAACAGCGACACCCGGATGCCGGCATCCCCCAGCCGGGCGCATGCATCGCGCACTGCATCGAGCTGGCCGGCGACATCGAGGCCGCCTTCAGTGGTCAGTTCCCGGCGCCTCTCCGGTACCAGACACACATCCTGCGGCCGCACCTGCAAGGCGATGTCGATCATCTCGGGGGTGATGGCCATTTCCAGGTTCATGCGGGTCTGCAACAGCGGCCGCAATGCGAACACGTCGGCATCCTGGATATGACGACGGTCCTCGCGCAGATGCAGGGTGACGAGGTCGGCCCCGGCGGCCTCGGCTTCGAGCGCGGCGCGCAAGGGGCTGGGGAAACGGGTGCCACGCGCCTGGCGCAGGGTGGCGACGTGGTCGATGTTGACGCCGAGCAGGATCATGGCAAGCTCACAGTGGGCGAAAAAAGGGCGAGGATACGGTCAAGCGGCGGGCCAGTACAATGCTACTTTCGATTGCACTGCAAGGAGGTTCGCCATGCCCGTGGTCACCATCAAGCTCGCCGGCTCGCTCGACCGCGACCAGAAAAAACGCATCGCCGAGGAGATCACCGATACCCTCGAACGCATCGCCCTGAAACCGCGCCGTTACACCTACATCGCATTCGAGGAGTTGCCCGACGCGAACTGGGCCATTGCCGGCCAGTTGCTCGACGAGGAGGATTGACCTCCTGCTTGCGCCTATACTGGCGAACGCCACCCACCCTTGGAAAGAAACCCGAATGTCCGACCCACGCAACCTCCGCACCCTGGCGCTGACCGGCCACGGCGGCGCCGGCAAGACCACCCTGATCGAAGCCATGCTGGCTCGCGCCGGCGCCATCGCCGCACCCGGCCGCATCGAGCAGGGCAACACGGTGTGTGATTACGATCCCCTGGAAAAGGCCCATCTGCACTCGGTCAAGCTGGCCCTGGCACATCTCGTCCACAACGGCGTGCGCGTGCATCTCATCGACACCCCGGGCTATCCCGATTTCATGGGCCAGGCCCTGGGCGCGCTCGATGCCGTGGATACCGTGGCGGTGGTGATCGATGCCCAGAAAGGCATCGAATACACCGCCCGGCGCATGATGCACTGGGCCGAGACGCGCAAGCTCGACCGGATGATCATCGTCAACAAGATCGACGCCCCGGACATCGACCTGGCCGCCCTGCTGGCCGAGATCCAGGCCGCGTTCGGGCGCGAGTGCCTGCCGGTCAACCTGCCCGCCGGGGCCGGCGCGCGAGTGGTAGATTGTTACTTCAACCCCGGCCGGGAAGGCGAGGAAACCGACTTTTCGTCCGTGCGCGAGGCGCACCGGGCGCTCATCGATCAGGTGGTGGAGGTCGATGAGGCGACCATGAACCGCTATCTGGAAGAAGGCGACATCCCCGCCGAGGAACTGCATGCGCCTCTGGAGCAGGCTCTGCGCGAAGGGCATCTGGTGCCGGTGTGTTTCGTCTCGGCGCAGTCCGGCGCGGGGGTGGGCGAGTTGCTCGACCTGATCGAGCGCCTGCTGCCGCATCCGGGCGAGGGCAATCCGCCCCTGTTCGTGCGCGGCGAAGGCGAGACTGCCGAACCCTTCCGCGCCGAGCCGGACCCGGACCGGCATGTGCTGGCGCACGTGTTCAAGGTGGAAATGGACCCCTACGTCGGCCGCATCTGCGCCTTCCGCGTGCATCAGGGCACCGTCACGCCCGGCAGCCAGCTCTACATCGGCGCGGGCCGCAAGCCGTTCAAGGTCGGCCACCTGTACCGCATGCAGGGCAAGCAGCTGACCGAGATCGAGGCCGGCCATCCCGGCGACCTGTGCGCGGTGACCAAGGTGGACGAACTTGGTTTCGACGCCGTGCTGCACGACGCCCCCGAGGACGATTCGATCCACATGCGTCCGCTGGATTTTCCGCACGCGGTGTATGGCCTGGCGGTGCGGCCGAAGAAGCAGGGCGAGGCGAGCAAGCTGGGCGAGGTGCTGCATCGCCTCATCGCCGAGGACCCCGGCCTGTCGGTCGAGCACGACCCGGCCACCCACGAGGCGGTCATCCGCGGCCTGGGCGAGCTGCATCTGGCCAGCGTGCTGGAAAAGATGCGCGAGCAGTTCCGCCTTGAAGTGGACACCCATCCGCCCAGCATCCCCTACCGGGAAACCATTCTCGCCCCCGCCGAAGGGCACCACCGGCACAAGAAGCAGTCGGGCGGTGCCGGCCAGTTCGGCGAGGTGTATCTGCGTGTGGAACCCCTGGAGCGGGGCGCCGGCTTCGAATTCGTCGATGCGGTGAAGGGCGGCGTGATTCCGGGCGTGTTCATCCCGGCGGTAGAAAAGGGAGTGCGCCAGGCCATGGCGCAGGGTGCCGTGGCCGGTTACCCGCTGCATGACATCCGCGTCACCGTATACGACGGCAAGACCCATCCGGTGGACGGCAAGGAGATCGCGTTCGTCACCGCCGGCAAGAAGGCACTCCAGGCGGCCATGCGCAGCGCCCGGCCCATCGTCCTGGAGCCCATCGTGCGGGTGGAGCTGACCCTGCCCGAGTCGGCCTTCGGCGACGTGTCCGGTGAACTCTCCACCCGGCGCGGCCAGATCACCGGCAGCGAGACCGGACGCGGAGGCATGATGCTGCTGCAGGCGCTGGCGCCGCTGGCCGAGCTGGATGACTTCCAGGCCCGGCTCAAGGCCCTCACCGGCGGCCAGGGTTCATACACCCTGGAACTGGTGCGTCACGATCCGGTGCCGCCCGACGTGCAGCGCCGTCTGGCCGAGCAGTACCGGCCCAGCGAGGACGAACAGTAAGCGGGGTGGGACCTGCCCGGCAAGCGTTGGGCAGGCCCGTCCATACAGACATCGATGTTTGAGCGTCAACTCCTGGGCTTCCAGCCAAGCCTGCGCTGACGCCAATATTCGGCGCGCTTCATCTCCAGGTAGTCGGCACGATCCATTTCGTGCAACTGGCGGGCATGTCGCTCGGTAGCGTCGAACCAGGCTGCGAGGCTGCGTTCCATGCGGCTCGTGGGCGGTGCCGACAATGCATCCAGATAGGCCTCGATGGCGAGGTAATAACGCAGGGTGTTGCGCTCGATCATGCCGCGCGCGCCACCGATGTATTCCGGCCGGCCATCGCCATCGCGGCCGACCACGGTAAAACCCACCTTGCCGCTGGCCACCGTATTGAGGAAGGTGGTCATGGCGATCCGCCCGGCCAGGCCAACCTGGGTGGAATAGACGAGATGGATGAATGTTCGCCCGCGGTCGATGGGAATGGCGCGCAAACGGATGCGGTAATCGCGAGTGCTCATCGGCCCCTCGGGGGCTTCCAGACGGATCTCCAGATCGTCCGGCCGGGCGGAATCCACCCGATGGCTGAACAACATCGGATAGGCTTCATCCACCGGCTGCGCGCTTTTTTTGCCCAGACGCACCGCCAGCTGGCCGCCCGGTTCGAGCATGCAGTGCTTGACGTTGATATGCAGGATCAGGATGTCGCACCAGTTTGCCGGCTCTACCAGCGCCGCCCGCACGCTGCCGAAACCATGTTCGAGCACGGCATGGATTTCCCCTTTCAGGGTATCGTCGGTCTCAATCGATACCAGATGCAGGGGGCGCTGAAACGGAGAATTGCGCAATGCATCGCTCAAGGCCACAAACTGGTCGCGCAACGCGTCCGCCGGCGCGGCATGCACCCCGGCCGCACCTACGGACAACCAAACGCACGCCGCCAGCACAAGCGCCCGACGAGCCAGCATTCGCCCGCGCCCGATCGCGCGCCATGCACGGGCCAGGGACCGTGTCCGTCTCATGCCTGGGGCCCGCCGCGCAGCGCCGGGGTCAGGTGCGGGGTGATCGCCTGCAGCAACTGGGCGAATATCTTCGGTGAGCCCGCCACCACATGGCCGGTCTCAAGAAAGTCTTCCTCGCCGGTGAAGCCGGTCACCAGCCCGCCCGCCTCCTTGATGAGCAGACAGCCCGCCGCGATGTCCCACGGGTTCAGACCGATCTCGAAGAAACCGTCGGTGCGCCCGGCGGCCAGCCAAGCCAGGTCGAGTGCCGCCGAACCCGGCCGGCGCAGGCCGGAGGTCTTCTGCACCAGATCGCGGAACATGCCGGTGTAGGCGTCAAGGTGGGTGAAGTCGCGGTACGGGAAACCGGTGCCGATCAAGGCCTCGGCCAGCTTCACCCGCTTCGATACGCGGATGCGGCGACCGTCGAGGAATGCGCCGGCGCCCTTGCTGGCGGTGAACAGCTCATTGCGCGCCGGGTCGTACACCACAGCCTGGTCGAGCTGGCCGCGATGCAAGAGGGCGATGGACACGGCGTACTGGGGAAAGCCATGCAGGAAGTTGGTGGTGCCGTCGAGCGGGTCGATCACCCACTGGAACTCGGATTCGCCGGTGATGCCCGACTCCTCGGCTAGAATCGCATGTTTCGGGTAGGCGGTGAGCAGGGTATCGATGATCGCCTCCTCCGCCTTGTGATCAACCTCGGATACGAAATCGTTGTCCTGCTTGGCGCGCACGATGAGCGCGTCGAGGTCGTTCGACGCCCGGTTGATGATGGCGCCGGCGCGCCGGGCGGCCTTCACCGCCGTATTCAGCATTGGATGCATGGTTTCTGAAAGAGCATTGAATTGACAGACGCCGATTTTAACGTGAAGGGCCAGGCGCTGCCCGCCGATGTGCTGGCCCGGGTGCGGGTGGTGCTGGTGGAGACCCGTCATTCCGGCAACCTGGGCGCAGCGGCGCGGGCCATGAAGACCATGGGACTTTCCCGCCTCATCCGGGTCGCTCCACGTTGCGGCATCGACGACCAGGCCCGGGCGCTCGCCTCCGGCGCGGTCGATGTGCTGGAGGCCTCGGTGGTAGCGCCGGACCTCGACGCCGCGCTCGCCGGCGTCACCCTGGCGGTGGCCACCACCGCGCGCCGGCGTGACCTGCCCCACCCCGCCTACACCCCGCGTCAAGCCGCGCCGGCCCTGCTGGCCGAGGCCGGCAGGGGCGCGGAGGTGGCGATCGTGTTCGGCTCGGAGACCTACGGCCTGTCCAACGAGCAGCTCATGAAATGCCGCTGGCTCATCAACATCCCCTGCAATCCGGACTACGGCTCGCTCAATCTGGCCCAGGCGGTGCAGGTCTTCGCCTACGAGCTGCGCACGAGCCTCGCCGATCGCGTGCTCGCCCTGCCCGAGTTCGAAACCGCCCGCCACGAGGAGGTGGAAGGCGTCCTCGGTGAACTGGAAAGGAGCCTGATCGCCATCGGCTTTCTCGATCCCGCCCACCCCAAGCGCCTGATGCCGCGGCTGCGCCGATTCTTCGCCCGCGCCGGTCTGGAAAAGGAAGAGGTCGCCCTCTGGCGTGGCATATTGGCCACCGTGCGGCGCCTGGCCGGCAAACCCTAACAGGCTGTTAGCTGCTTCGCACACGCAGCGGCTATCGCTTCGGCCCCGGCGCCCGGCGCTGGAACCATTGACAGGGCATCCCCGAGGCCGCCGACACCTCCAGGGCCGGCAGGCAGCGGGATTTGAAGTCCATCACCCGGCAACCATAGGGAAAACGCGGGTCATGGCTGATGAAATGGTGCCGGCATTGCCAGCAGTCGGGGCGTGGGGGGGGTCTTGGGCGGGCACCATGGGCGGATTATCGCGGATAATTCCAAGCCTTCGGGATCGATACGGCGACACAGGGTGCTACAGATTCAGGCGGATTTGCGCGAGGTGGCGCTGGCCCTGGCGGAAGCATTCGACTGGGCCGGTGGCGACAATGCCCTGCACGGCCCGCGGGTGGCCATGCTGGCCATCGAGTGTGGCCGTCGACTCGGTCTGGCCGAGGCCGATCTCGGTCTGTTGTTCCATGCGGCCCTGCTGCGCGATTGCGCCGTGAGCTCGCGCAGCGAATTCGCCGAGCTACATCGCCATCTGGTGTGGCCGGGCAGTGAGGCGCATTGTCAGCGCGGGCATGCACTGCTGGTGCAGTTTCCGTTCCTCGCCAAGGCGGCCGGCCTGGTGCGCCATCACCATACCCCCTGGCCGGAACTCGCCCGCCACAACCTGCCAGTCGATTCCACGCGCTTGGCCAATCTGGTGTTCATCGCCGATCGCGCCAACGCATTGATCGCGCCCCATCTGGGGCCGGAGCTCGCGGCCTATCGCGAACCCATCCGTGCAGCCTTGCGGCGCCAGCGCGACATCCTGTTCGAGCCTGACATCGTCGATGCATTCATGCTTCTGTCGGCCCGCGACAGTTTCTGGTACCTGCTCGATCCTGCTCGGACCCAGCGCTACAGCCTCGAATTCATCCGCCGTGGCCGGCGCGAGACGGTCGGCTTTTCCGCCCTGCGCCAGTTCGCCACCCTGGTCGCCGCGGTCACCGACGCGCGTGGCGGCTACCCGAAGGGCCATGCGCAGCGTGTCGCACACCTCGCCCGCTGGCTGGGCGAGCGCGTTGGCCTGACGCTCGACCGCCTCGAACAGATCGAGCTCGCCGGCCTGCTGCGCGGTGTCGGCCGGCTGCGCGCGCCGGACGCGATCTTGGCCAAGAACGGTCCCCTGTCACGCGCCGAGCACAACATCATGAGTCGTTGCCACGCCGACACCTGGCGGGTGCTTTCGCGCATCGAGGGTTTGCGCGAGGTTGCGCTGTGTGCGGCCTACAACCCCGGTGGACTCAATGACGGGGCGCTACCGGCGGAGCTGCTGGGTGGTCGGGTGGCGATCGAGGCCCGTCTCGCCGCCGCGGCGGAACTGCTGCTGGCCATGGCCGAACCGCGCGCCTGGCGCCCCGCGCTCAACCGCGAACAGGCGCGCCAGATCCTGCGCCGGGGCAACGTGCTCGACGCGGAAACCGGCCAGCTTTTGCTTGCCCATTTCGACGCGGCCTGGGCACGCATCGCCACCGGCCCCAAGGCCTCGCCGCAGCCCTCCAGCCGGGGCCAGACCGCGCTGCCCGACCCGGTTCCGACGCTCGCGCCGCAGGATGCGCTCAGCGCCGAGGACGAGGAACGCCTGATCGCGGCGGTGCTGGCCGGCGGGGTGAAGATCCCGCCACTGCCGCAGGCGTTGATCGATCTGGGACATCTTGCCGGCAACGAGAACGCCGGGGCGCGCGAGTATGCCGAGATCCTCGGTCGCGACGGGGCGCTGGCCGGGGCGGTGTTCCGGGTGGCGCGCTCGCCAGTGTTCGGTCTGCATGCGCGGGTGGATTCGCTGGAAGGGGCGATCACCGTGCTCGGTCTCAGGACCAGCCTGGCGGTGGCGCGCAGCGAAGCGGCGCAGCAGGCATTGAGCGACCCACGCCACGCCCGGGCATTGTCGCGGCTGTGGGACCGGGTCAGCGCGGTGGCGGGGCGGTGCGCCGAGCTGGTCGGACGCCTGCGCCCACCCGGGCTGGGCGTCGATCAGGCGTACACCGCCGGGATGTTCCATGATTGCGGCATCGCCTTGCTGTGCAAGCGCTACCCCGACTATGCCACAGCGCTCTCGGGCGAGGACTGGCCCGACATCCTCGCACTCGACCGCCAGTTCCGCACCAGCCATGCCGTGGTCGGCCAGACCCTGGGGCGAAGCTGGCAACTGCCGCCCGAGACGATGGCGGCGATCCGCCATCACCACGACATTGCCCCGGACGGGCTGGATGACCGCGCCCGGGCGCTGCTCGCCATCCTTCAGTTCGCGCTGTTTCTGGAGGCAACGCGCCTCGGCGAGGACACCGCGGCCTGGACCGGCGGCCAGCGCCTCTGGGCGGCGCAGACACTGGGCCGTGACGCGGGCGAATTCGACACGCTCGCCGCCGAACTCGGCGCCGCGTTCGCGAGTCCGGCATGAACCCTGGCGCTGACCCGGCCCCCGGCCTCATCGTCGTGCACGGCAACCGTGCCGAATCGCTGCGCGCGCTGTTGCTCGCCTGGATCGGCCGCCATCCACTGGCACCGCTGGAGACCGAGGTGGTGTTGGTGCAAAGCAACGGCATCGCCCAATGGCTGCGCCTGGCGCTCGCCGAACCGGCCGCGCGCGGCGGTCTGGGCATTGCTGCCGGGCTCGATTTTTCCCTGCCCTCGCGTTTCACCTGGCGCATGTACCGTGCCCTGCTGGGCGCCGAGGCAGTGCCCGAGCAATCGCCATTCGACAAACCCCGCCTGATCTGGCGGCTGATGCGCTGGCTGCCGAAACTGGCGGCCGAAACCGAGTTCGCGCCGCTGGCGCGCTTTCTCGCCGGGGACGACGACGGCCGCAAGCAATTCCAACTGGCCGGGCGGCTGGCCGACCTGTACGACCAGTATCAGGTCTATCGCGCCGACTGGCTCGCGGCCTGGGCGGCGGGCCGCGCGGTGCGCATCGACGCGCGTGGTGTGGAACGTCCGCTCGAAGCCGAGCAACGCTGGCAGGCCGGCCTCTGGCAGCGACTGCAGGACGAAACCGGGGCTGCGGGCATGGGCGGCCGCGCCACCGTGCATGCCGCGTTCATGCAGCGCGCCGCAGACCTCGCCCACGCACCGCGTCCGCCGGGTCTGCCGCGCCGGGTGCTGGTGTTCGGCCTGTCGGCCCTGCCGCGCCAGACCCTGGAGGCGCTGGCGGCATTGGCGCATTGGTCGCAGGTGCTGGTGTTCGCCCACAATCCATGTCGGCATCACTGGGCCGACATCGTATCCGGCCGCGAGCTGCTCGCCGCCCGTCCGCGACGCCACGCCGCCCGTCCGGATCAGCCGGCCGAGCTGGACGAGGCGAGCCTGCATCTGTACGCCCACCCCTTGCTCGCCGCATGGGGCAAACAGGGGCGCGATACCCTAGCCATGCTCGACGAACACGACGATGCCGCAGCACGCGAGCGCTACCGGCGCTGGCTGGGGGAGATCGGCCAGCGCATCGACCTGTTCGAGCCGCCGCCGGGCGAAGGACTGTTGGCGCAGATCCAGGGGGACATCCTGGAGCTACGCGCACGCGCGGAGATCGTTCAACTCGGTCGCTTGATCGACCCCGACGCCGACGCATCGATACGCTTTCACATCGCGCACGGCCCGCTGCGCGAGGTGGAGATCCTGCACGACCAGCTGCTCGCCGCATTCGACGCCGACCCCGGCCTCAAACCGCGCGACATCCTGGTCATGGTGCCGGACATCGACACCTACGCGCCGCACATCCAGGCCGTGTTCGGCCTTTATGAACGCAGCGATGCGCGTTTCATCCCTTTCAGCCTCGCCGACCAGAGCCGGCGTCGCAGCGATGCGCTGGCGCGCGCGGTGGAACGCCTGCTCGGGCTGCCGAGCGCGCGCATGAGCGCCGAACAGGTGCTCGATCTCATCGATGTGCCGGCCCTGCGCCGCCGCTTCGGATTCGTCGCCGAGGACCTGCCCCGCCTGCGTCGCTGGGTGGCCGCCGCCAACATCCGCTGGGGCCTCGATGCGGAACACCGCGCCAGCCTGGGCCTGCCCACCGGGGCGGGACGCCACACCTGGCGCTTCGGCCTCGACCGCATGCTGCTCGGCTATGCCGCCGGCGCCGATGCGGCCTGGCGGGACATCGAGGCCTGCGCCGAGGTCGGCGGACTGGAGGCCGCGCGCCTGGGGCCGCTCATCGCGCTCATCGAGCGTCTGTCCGTCTATGCCCGCGAACTTCGACAGCCATCCCCGGTGGCCGAATGGTGCACGCGATTCCGGAACCTGCTGGCCGACTTTTTCGCCGCCGAGGACAGCGACGAGGCCTATACCCTCGACCGCCTCGAACAGCAGCTCGGCGATTGGGCCGCGGCCGCGGCCGAGGCCGGTTTCACCGACCCGTTGCCGCTTGCGGTGGCGGCCGAACACTGGCTGGCTGGGCTCGATGCCGGCGGCCTGAGTCAGCGCTTCTTCGCCGGCGCAGTCACCTTCGCCACGCTGATGCCGATGCGCGCCATCCCCTTCCGCCGCGTATGCCTGCTGGGCATGAACGATGGCGACTATCCGCGCCGTCGCCCCAGCCCGGACTTCGACCTCATGGCCGGCGACTGGCGGCCCGGCGACCGATCCCGGCGCGAAGACGACCGCTATCTGTTTCTGGAGGCCCTGCTCTCGGCGCGCGAGCAGCTGTACATCTCCTGGGTGGGACGTGACATCCACGACAACAGTGGCCGCCCGCCCTCGGTACTGGTCGCCCAGTTACGCGATCACATTGCCGCCGGCTGGAGACTCAAGCGGCAGGGCAATGCCGCCGGCGACGGCGCGGCGTTGCTCGCCGCGCTCACCCTGGAACACCGATTGCAGCCTTTCAGTCCGGCCTATTTCCAGACCAGCGACGGGCCCCTGTTCACCTATGCGCGGGAATGGCTCAGCCCGCCGGTCGAGCGCTTGCAGCCCACCCCCTTGCCCGAACGCCTGCCCGAGGGCCCCATTGCACTCGCCGATCTCATCGAGTTCATGCGCGATCCGGTGCGCACATTCTTCGTCCGCCGTCTCGGCGCCCGACTCAGCGAATCCGACGCCCGTCTGGAAGGCGATGAGCCGTTCGCGCTGGACAGACTGCAACACTGGAAACTGCGCGCCGAGCTGATCGAGGCCGAGCGCCAGGCCCTGGAGCGGGGTGAACCCGCGCAACGGGCGGAGCGTCTGGCGGCGATGCAGCGCCGCGGCGACCTGCCGGAGGGCGGCTTCGGTCCACTCACGGCAGAATCGCTCACCGAATCGCTCGACACGGTGTTCCAGGACTGGCGCGCGCTCCTGGCACGCTGGCCGCACCTGGAGTCGAGTGGGTTGAGCTTGTGTGTCACCTCCCAAGACGGCGGCCTCACGCTGGCCGATGTGCTCTACGGGCTGCGGCGCGAATCGGCCGGCGTGGAAGACGCGGCGGTGCTGACGCTGGAGAGCAGCGCCCTGGTGGATGAGCACAGCCGCTACCGCGGTGACAAACTGATCGGCCCCTGGGTGCGACATCTCGCCTGGCAGCTGGTCGCGCATCCTGTGCGACAGGTGCTCCTGAGCCCCAAGGGGCGGGTGGAGATGGCGCCCATCGCGCCGGACGCCGCGCGCGTCTTGCTCATCGAACTCCTCGCCGCCTGGCGGGAGGGCATGCGCCGGCCCCTGCCGCTGGCGACCAGGACCGCATTCGTCTGGCTCGGCCGGGCCGATAAGCCGCAACAGGCGCTGGACAAGGCCCGCATCACCTACGAAGGGGATGGCTGGAAGGTTGCGGGAGAGCGTGCCGAGCGGGCCGAACTGGCGCGCGCCTATCCCGATTTCGCCGCCCTGTACGCCGAGGGCGAATTCATCGACTGGGCACAACGCCTGTACGGCCCCTTGTGGGCCGCACTGCATGCCAAGACCGCGCCATGAGCGAGACCGCACCCGAACTCGACCCACTGCGCTTTCCATTGCGCGGCGCCCGTCTCATCGAGGCCGGGGCCGGCGCCGGCAAGACCTGGAACATCGCCGCGCTCTACCTGCGCCTAGTGCTGGGGCATGGCGGCGAGGCGGCATTCGCGCGCCCGCTCACACCGCCCGAGATCCTGGTGGTGACCTTCACCGAGGCCGCCACCGAGGAATTGCGCGGCCGCATCCGCGACCGCCTGAGCCAGGCGGCCGCAGCATTCCGCCCGGCCGAGCCGCCGCAGGATGCATTCCTTGCCCAACTGCGCGCAGACTATGCGGCAGAGCTCTGGCCGCAATGCGCCCGCCGTCTCGACCTTGCCGCGGAATGGATGGACGAGGCCGCGGTATCGACCATCCACGCATGGTGCCAGCGCATGCTGCACGAACACGCATTCGACAGTGGCAACCTGTTCGAGATGCAGCTCGAACCCGACAGCGACGCGCTTCTGCGCGAGGCGACCCGTGACTACTGGCGCACCTTCATCGTCCCCCTGGCGCCAGCGCAGGCGGCGGAAGTGTCGCAATGGTGGCCCGACCCCGAGCGGCTGGCGCAGATCCTGAAGCGTGTATGCGCCGATGTCGCCGAGCTGCCCGCAGCACCACCGCCGGTCACCGCTTTGGAACAGGCGGCAAAAGAAAGAACGCGCATCCTGACTGCATTGAAAGCGCCCTGGCCGGCCTGGGCGGATGAACTGCAATCCATCCTCGATGCGGCCGTGGCCAGCAAGGGTCGGGTGGACGGGCGCAAACTGCAGCCGCGCCACTACCAGGCCTGGCTCGATGCGCTGCGCGACTGGGCGCGCGCACCGGAGTCGATCCAGCCTGCACTCAGCGACAGCGCCTGGACCCGGCTCAGCCCGGCCGGGCTTGCCGAAGCCTGGAAGCAGGGTCACCCGCCCGCGCATCCCGCCCTTGACGCACTCGCCGCGCTGCCGCACGCGCTGGCTACATTGCCCGAGGCTCGCGTGGAGCTGCTCGCCCATGCCGGCCGCTGGGTAGCGGCGCGCGTTCGGGCCGAACAGGCGCGAAGCGCGCGCATGGGCTTCGACGACCTCCTCACCCGGCTTGCCGCGGCGCTGGCCGGGCCGCGCGGCGAGGCCCTGGCCGAACGCATTCGCGCCCGTTTCCCGGCGGCGCTGATTGACGAGTTCCAGGACACCGACCCGGTACAGTACGCGATCTTCGAACGGATATACCGCCCGTGCGAGGACCGGCCCGAAACCGCGCTGGTGCTGATCGGCGACCCCAAGCAGGCGATCTATGCATTTCGCGGCGCAGACATCCACACCTATCTCGCCGCCCGTCGCGACTGTACCGACCGCATCCACACCCTGCGCAGCAATTACCGCTCCAGCGCCGCCATGGTGCGGGCCGTAAATCACTGTTTCGAGCGCGCCGAGGCACGCCCCGACGGGGCCGGCGCATTCATGTTCCGCGACGCTGGACACAACCCCCTGCCCTTCCTCGCGGCGCGGCCGCTGGGGCGCCCCGGTCGCCTCAGCATCGACGGCGACGCGCCGGCCGCGCTGACGCTGTGGTGGCTGCCGCCGCGCGAGGGTGACAAGCCGATCCATCAGGACGAGTACAAAAGACGCATGGCGGTCGCGGTGGCGGGCGAGATTGCACGCCTCATCAACCTCGGCGCTCGGGGGCAAGCTGGCATCGTTGCCGAGCGCGATGAATTCATCGCATTGCGCCCGAACGACATCGCCGTACTGGTGAACAATCGCGACCAAGCGGCGGAAATCCGTGCCGCCCTGGCGGCGCGCGGCGTGGCCAGCGTGTATCTCTCCGAGCGCGAATCGGTATACCGCAGCGCCCAGGCCGCCGACCTGCAACGCTGGCTTGCGGCCTGTGCCGAACCGGAAGACGCCGGCCTCTTGCATGCCGCGCTCGCCACCGCCAGCCTGGAACGGACCTGGGCCGAACTCGACCGGCTGCGCCAGGACGAGGCCCACTGGGAGGTGACTGTGCAGCGCTTTCAGGACTACCGCACGATCTGGCGCCGACAGGGGGTGCTGCCCATGCTGCGACGGCTCATGCACGATCACGACGTCGCCGCGCGGCTGCTCGCCCGCCCGGATGGCGGCGGTGAGCGTGCGCTCACCGACCTGATGCACCTCGCGGAAGCCTTGCAGATGGTGGCGATGGAGCTTGAGGGCGAACACGCGCTGATTCGCTACCTCGCCGAAGCGCGCCTGGACGAAGGCGACGGCAGCGAGCGCGATGGCCGCCGCATCCGCCTCGAAAGCGATGCCGAGCGGGTGCGGGTGATCACCGTGCACAAATCGAAAGGTCTGGAATACCCGCTGGTGTTCCTGCCGTATGCCGCACACACCCGCCCCCTCAAGGAGAGCGACTTTCCCCTGCGCGCCCTGGACACGGACGCTCAGCGCCGGCTGTGGCTGCGCCCGGAGGCGGATGTGCTGGCGCGCGCCGAACGTGAACGCCTGGCCGAAGAGCTGCGCCGCCTCTATGTCGCGCTCACCCGCGCCCGGCTCGCCACCTGGGTGGGGCTGGCCGGGGTGGCCGATCTCGGGCGCAGCGCCATCGCCCATCTGCTCGCAGAAGGCGAGGTCGGTCCGGATACGCTGATCGAGCGTTTGAACGATCTGGCCGCCGACTGCGCCGACATCGCCGTCGCCGAAGCGCCGGAGACCGCCCGCCATCGCTTCAGCGCCGTGGGCTTCGGGGTCAGCCGGGTGGATGCGCGCATCCCTAGGCGCGCCGCCGCCGCGCCGTGGTGGATCGCAAGCTATTCGGCCCTACGCATCGAGGCCGGGGAGACGGCCCATGCGGCCCCCGAAACGGCGGCCGAATCCACATTCCAAGAGGATGCCGTCGGCCCGGTTGCCGCAGCCGAATCGGACACAGCGGCCAGCGGCCTGTACACCTTCCCGCGCGGAGCCGAGGTCGGCGCCTTCCTGCACGAATGGCTGGAATGGGCGGCCGGGGTGGGCTTCGCCCGTCTGCTCGAAGAACCGCAGCGGATCGCCGCAAGCCTTGGCGAACGTTGCGCCCGGCGCGGCTGGGCGGCCTGGAGCGAACGGCTTGCCCGCTGGGCGGAACGTTTCCTGCGTCAGCCGCTGGCACTTCCCGATGCCCGCTTCAGTCTCGCCGACCTGAAAGGCGCGGTGGCCGAGATGGAATTCTGGATCGGTGTTGCGCCCCTCGACAGCCCCTGGCTCGACCGTCAGGTCCGCGCCCACACCCTCGCCGCCGCGCCCCGGCCGGAACTCGCGCCGCAGCGCCTGCAAGGCATGCTCAAAGGGTTCATCGACCTGTGTTTCGAATGGCAGGAGCGCTACTACGTCGCCGACTACAAATCGAACTGGCTGGGGCCGGACGCCAGCGCCTACGCGCCGGACAAGCTGAAGCAGGCGGTGCTGGAGGCGCGTTACGACCTGCAATACGTGCTCTATCTGCTCGCCTTGCACCGCCTGCTGCGGGCGCGCCTGCCGGACTATGACTACGACCGCCACATTGGCGGCGCGGTCTACCTGTTCCTGCGCGGCATCGACGCCCCCGGCGGCGGGGTGCATTTCGAGCGGCCGCCACGCGCCCTGATCGAGACGCTCGACCGGGCCTTCGCCGGCGAAGCGTGAGCGCCGCCGAAGGGGGCGCCTACTTGTCGTCCTGGGCCGGGCAGGTGTTCAGACCGATCAGTGAATAAAGCGGACAGACACGGATCAAACCGGTGAGCAGTGGAACCACGCCGATCCAGGCCCAGACCGGACCGCCAAGCAGTGCGGCCCATACGATCAGGGCCGCGCCGATGACGATGCGAAGGATGCGGTCGATGCTGCCGACATTGGGTTTCATGGGAAGGCTCCAGCAGGGTGTGATGGGGCCGCCAAGATAACATGGAAGGATGGTTCACGGGCCACCCCAGCGCGCCGCAGCCGCTTGGTCCGATACGCGCGCATCGACCCAGCGCGCGCCGGCCTCGCCGAACTCCTTTTTCCAGAACGGCGCCTCGGTCTTGAGGTAGTCCATGATGAACTCGCAGGCGGCGAAGGCCTCGCCCCGGTGCGCGGCGGCCACCGCCACCAGGACGATGGGCTCGCCCGGGGCCAGTTCGCCAACCCGGTGGATGATCGTGGCGTCGATGAAGCCCCAGCGTTCGCGGGCGCGGACAAGGATGCGTTCGAGCGCGCGCTCGGTCATGCCGGGGTAGTGTTCGAGCGTGAGCGCGGCAAGCCCCTCGCCGTCGTCGCGCACCACGCCAACGAAGCTGGCCACGGCGCCGACTCCGGCGGTCTGGAGTGCGGCGACCTCGGCGTTGAGGTCGAAGGGCTCGATCTGGACCTGGACCTTCATCCTCAGCCTCCAGTCACCGGCGGAAAGATGGCGACCTCGTCGTTGGTCGAGAGTGCGGCATCGGCCGCGGCCATGTCCTGGTTCACCGCCACCCGGAATGCGCGGCCCGGGCCGAGTTCCTCGGCCCAGACGCCACCGCGCTGGCGCAGGTGGTCGATGAGCGCGCCGACCGTGTTCACGCCGTCGGGAAGCTGGAGATGCTCGGCGTTGAGACCGAATGTTTCGCGCAAACGGGCGAAATAGAGGATGCGTACTTTCATTGCATGAGCTCTGCAAGCGGCATGTAGTTTATGGGGTCGCCAGCGTGGATGACGGTGTCGGCGGGGAGATCGGCCAGGCCTTGTGCCCAGGCGAGCGAGGACAGCGCGCCGGAGCCCTGTTTGGAGTGCAGAACGACCCGTCCTGCCTCGACGCGCGCGCGCAGGAATTCACGCCGCTTGCCCGGCCGGGTCCAGTCGAACCCGGCCGGCAGGGTGTAGCCGGGCAGGGGTTCGGGGCTCGCCCCCATGCGAGCGAGCAGGAAGGGCCGCACGAACAGCGCGAACACCACGAACGCGGACACCGGGTTGCCGGGCAGACCGATCAGATCCGTCCCGTCGATGCGGCCATAAAGCAGGGGCTTGCCCGGTTTCATGGCCACCTTCCACAGCTCGACCTGGCCCAGTCGCTGCAGGGCGGCGCGCACATGATCCTCCTCGCCCACCGACACGCCGCCGCTGGTGATGACCACGTCGGCCTGGCGGCTGGCGGCATCAAGCAGCGCCACGGTGGCGTCGAGTCGGTCGGGGACCTGGCCCAGGTCAGTCACCGCGCAGCCCAGCCCGGCGGTGAGCGCCGCGAGCATGGCGCGGTTGGAGTTGTAGATCTGGCCCGGGCCGAGCGGCTGGCCGGGCAGGACGATCTCGTCGCCGGTGTAGAGCAGGGCGACGCGCAGGCGCGGGTAGACCATCAATTCGGTGCGGCCCAGCGCGGCGGTCAGCCCCAGTTGCGCGGGGCCGAGGCGGGCACCGGCGGCGAGCGCGGTCTGGCCGGGGGCGATGTCCTCGCCGGCCGGGCGGACGTGCTCGCCGGGGCGGGGTGCGCGGCGCACGCGCACTTCGGGTCCGCTGGCCCCTTCGCCCATGTCGGTCTGGCGCGTGTCGCAATCCTCCTGCATGGCCACACAGTCGGCGCCGGCCGGGATGGGCGCGCCGGTGAAGATGCGAGCCGCCTCACCCGCGCCGAGTGGCCTGCCCACCTGACCGGCGACAATGCGCTGGCGCACCGCGAGCCAGCCGTCCGCGCTCCAGTCAGCCAGACGCAGGGCGTAGCCGTCCATGGCAGCGTTGGCGAAGGGCGGCACCGCCAGATCAGCGAGCAGGGGCTCGGCCAGCACCCGGCCAAGCGCGTCGGTGGCGGCCACGGTCTCGCGCCCGGTGGGCGGGCGGGCGGAACGGATGAGCTGGTCGCGCGCGGCGTCGACCGTGAGCATCGAATCGGCCATCAGGACTCCAAGATCGTGAGGATGAAACGCTCGATGCCGGCGAGGTCATCGAGCGGGAAACAGGGCAGATCGTGGTCGCGGGCATCACCGGCGAGGGCGACGATGCCCGGGGTGTCAGGGTGCAGGCGGGGGTGGCCGAGTACTTTGCGCCAGACCTCGATGCGGGGCAGCGCGCCGTGGCGGAAGCCCTCCACCAGCACCAGGTCACAGGGGGAGAGGCGGGCGACGAGTTCGTCGAATGTCGGTTCGGGTGCCGCTCCCAGCTCATGCGTGAGCATCCAGCGCCTTGGTGAAGTGAGCATGACCTCGTGCGCGCCAGCCTGGCGGTGGCGCCATGAATCCTTACCGGGGGTGTCAAATTCGATGTCGTGGTGGGTCTGCTTGATCACCGACACCTTCAGCCCGCGGGCCTTGAAACGAGGCAGCAGCGCCTCGATGAGGGTGGTCTTGCCGCTGCCGCTGTATCCGGCGAAACCGAGCATCTTCATGGCGTCATCCTGCACGGGGCGGGGTAGACTGCGACATGACTGCGGTCAAGGACGAGGCGCGGGCCGGGGGGCATGCTGCGAATCGATGCGCGAAGTTCGAATGTTATATTTTCCCAGATGCACAGCGAGCCTGCCATGAACGATCGCATGAACAACCTCAGGAACGACCTCGTCGACCGCTTTGGCCGCCGGATCGAATACCTGCGCCTGTCGGTCACCGACCGCTGCGACCTGCGCTGCGCCTATTGCATCCCGGAAGGATTCCACGGTTTCGAGGAGCCGGCGCACTGGCTCAACTTCGCCGAGTTGGAACGGCTGCTCGGGCTGTTCGCCGGACTCGGTCTCAAGCGCGTGCGCTTCACCGGCGGTGAACCGCTCTTGCGTCGCAAGGTGGTGGATCTGGCGGCCCGGGTGGCCGCCATCCCCGGCATCGACGATCTGTCCCTGTCCACCAACGCCACCCAGCTCGCCCGCCATGCCGCCGCGCTCCATGCCGCCGGGGTGCGCCGCCTCAACATCAGCCTCGATTCATTGCGCCCGGAGGGCATCGAACGCATCAACGGCCGTGCCGTGCTGCCCGACATCCTTGCCGGCATCGCCGCCGCCAAGGCTGCCGGCTTCGGCCCGATCAAGATCAATATGGTGGTGATGCAGGAAAACGCCGACGAGATCGACGCCATGGTGGCCTGGTGCATGGCGGAAGGATTCGTCCTGCGCCTGATCGAGCTCATGCCGATGGGGGAGACCGCCCGGCGCATGGGCTATGTCGACCTGCAGCCGGTCAAGGCCCGCCTGCGAGCCCGCTTTGGGCTCGTCGACGCGATGCTGCCTGGCGGCGGCCCGGCACGCTACCTCGCCAGTCCAGACGGCCGCTTCAGCCTGGGCTTCATCACCCCCCTCTCGCAGCATTTCTGCGCCACCTGCAACCGGGTGCGGCTCACCGTCGATGGCGTGTTGCATCTTTGCCTGGGCCAGGAAGACCGGGTCGAGTTTAGGCCGCTGCTGCGTGGCGGCGCCTCCGATGCCGAGATCGTCGCCACCCTCATCGAGGCCATCGGCCGCAAGCCGGAACGGCATGAATTCGACGCCCAGCCGGACAAGATTCTTCGCTTCATGAACGCCACCGGCGGCTGAAACACGCACAAAACCCTCAGCACACGAAACCCGCGCCGCTTGCGCGTCGTCGGCACGTGTGCCATCCTTCCAGAAAATCCGTTTCCCGAACCCTGTGGATCGGGCGCGAAAATGGAGGGAATCAATGACGCGACGGCTGCAGCGCTTCGTCTGGGGCCTGTGCTTCAGCCTGCTGATGACCGGGGTGCAGGCCATGGAACGCATCAGCGTGGCCTACCCCGGCCCGTTCAATCTATCTTACCTGCCGCTCGACCTCGCCCCACGCATCGGCGCAGACCGGGCCGAAGGGATCGAACTGGTGGTGCGGCACACCGCCGGCGGCGGCCTGGCCTTGCAACACTTGCAGCGCCGCAATGTCGATTTCGCCGTTGCCGGGGTGCCGGCGGCGATGTCCGCCCGCGCCAACGGCAACGATGTGGTGGTGATCGCCGCGGTCAACGACCTGCCCCTGTTCATGCTCATGGTGCGCGCCGACCTCAAAGGCGTGGTGCAACGGCCACGCGATCTGGCCGGACGGGTGGTGGGGGTGAATGCCAGCGCGCTATCGGCCAAGACCACCTCGCAACAGTTGGCCGAACTCTTGGTTCAGAACGATGGTCTCTCGCCGCACCGGATCCGCATCGTTGCCGCCGGACAGAGCTGGGAGGAACAGTCCGCCCTGATCCGCAGCCGCTACGCGGATGCCATCGTCGGCGACGAGCCCTTCGTCACCCGCCTGGTGAACCGCGGCGAGGTGTTCGTCCTCACCAGTCTGGCCAACCCTGCCGACATCGCCCGCATCCCCGGCGCGGGCTTCCTGCACGCCGCGCTGGAGACCCGTTCAGACGTATTGCGCAATTCGCCCAGGCGAGCGGAAAAGATGGTGGCGGTGTTGCGCCGCACCCTGCAATGGATGGCCCGGCATAGCCCAGAGGAGACCGTCACCGCACTCGGCATCGACGACGCCGAGGCGCGCGCCGCGCTCATCGATGCATTGCGCCGCTACCCGCGCGCATTCAGCCCGGACGGCGCATTTTCTGCGCGCCAGATCACCGAGACCGACCGTTTCTATGCCGTAACCGAAGGCCGCACCCGGCCACTGAAACTGGAAACGATGCTCGACGACCGCTTCGTCACTAGGCGGCCATGAGCGCGGTCAGGCGGCCCTTGCGCCGCACCCTGTTCGTGGCCCTGGTCCGGGCCTCGATCCTGGCGGCGATCCTTGCCACCGCTCTCGCCTACCTGTTTTACCAACTTGGTCATGACCGCCTCGCCCAGACCCGTGGCGACGCGCTGATCGGCGACTACGCCGACAAGCTCGAGGCGCAGGCGCGCGATTGGGACATGCACGCGGTGCAGAAGCGTACCCTGCTCGATTTCATGCGCATCCTGGAAAACCCGTCTGATCGCTGGATACGGCTGAAGGCCTACCTCACCACGCTCTCCGACGCCCCCCTCTACGCCGGCCTGAGCATATGCGACGCGAGCCAGCGCCTGCTGTTCGAGGATCGCATCCACAGCCCCTGTCATGCGTTGCGCGATACGGTGGACGGAAGCGGACTGCATTATTTCGTCGCCCCCGTCGCCGGATTGCACGTGGCGATGGATCAACCGCTCTGGCTGGGGCCGGAAGGCAGTGGCCATCTGCGTCTGGCGACCCCGCTCGACCATGCATTCCTGTGGCGCATGCGCGGCGGGGAGGACGAACTGTTCATCGAGTACCAGGGCCGGATCATCGCTGCCTCGGCCGGAGAGACGGCCCTGGACTGGGCCCGGCCTGGCTTTCAGGGGTCGCTTTGGCGCGACGGCGTGCGCATGGAACAACGCCGCATCGAATTTCCGGGGCGGGTCGGCGAAGCGCCGCATCTGCTGATCCAGACCCCCGTGCCGCCGCCATTCCAGCCCGTCGAAGCCGTGCTTTTGGGAGCGACGCTGTTCATTCTGATCGCGGCATTGTGGTGGTTCAGCCTGGGCCGCTGGCTGGGCGTTTTTCTGCCCCGTGCCGAAGGCTTGGCCCGCGCGGCGCGGGAGTTCGCCCGCGAGGGCTGGAACATCGATAGCCTGCGCCAGCACTATGCCGCGATCCTGGGCCACGGCGACGAACTGGATGCTGTGGCCGAGGCCGGAACGCAGATGGTGGAAGCGATCTTCCAGCGCGAGCGGCAACGCGACCAGGCCGAGGCCGAATTGCGCGCCGCCGAGCAGCGTTTCCGCGAGGTGGCGGAGTTCGCGGGGGCGTTCGTATGGGAGATGGACGCAGACAACCGCCTGCATTTCCTCTCCCAGGGGGCCGCCGGTGTGTTCGGTCGGTCGCTGAACACCCTCATCGACGAAGACCTGGCCACATTCATTCCCGCCGCTCAGCGCGATGCATTCCGCCAGCAGGTGGCGCGCATGCGCGCCGCCGACGAGCCCTTCCGCCGACTCGAATTCGACATCCTCAGCGGCGAAGGCGGCCTGCGCCGGCTGGCCTGGTCCGGTTTGCCGGCGGGGGGCGGCGCGGCGGCCGGGCGGTATCGCGGCATCGCCGAGGACATCACCCAGCGCATGCGCGACGCCGAGCAGCTGCGTCTGGCCGACAAGGTGTTCGAGCACAGCGCCCAAGCCATCCTGGTCACCGATGCCCAAACCCGGATCGTCGCCGTCAACCCCGCATTCACCACCATCACCGGCTATGCCGCCGACGAGGCGATTGGCGAAAAGCCAGGTCGGTTTTCATCCGGTCGCCATGATCGGGCCTTCTATGCCGCGCTGTGTGAAAAACTCAACGCCACCGACCACTGGAACGGCGAGCTCTGGAATCGGCGCAGGAACGGCGAGGAATATCCCATCGGGCTGTCGATCAACGCCGTGCGCGACAGAGAGACCGGCGCGGTCAGCCACTACGTCGCCATCTTCTCCGACATCAGCGAGCAGAAGGCCAGCGCCGCGCGCATCGAACATCTGGCCTACCACGACCCGCTCACCGGCCTGCCCAACCGCTATGCACTCAACGCCCATCTGGAGCAGGCGCTTGCCGATGCCCGCCGCAATCCGCAAGGGCTGGCGCTGATGTTCATCGACCTGGACCGATTCAAGAGCATCAACGACAGTCTCGGCCACGACGTTGGCGACCAGTTGCTCATCACTGTCGCGCGCCGCATCCGCGAATCGGTACGCGAATCGGACACCGTCGCCCGGCTGGGGGGCGATGAATTCGTGGTGGTGACCAAAGGCCTCGCCACGGGCATGGAAGACGCCGCCCACATCGCCGAAAAAATCATCGCCAACCTCGGCCAGCCCCTGCATCTGGCCGGGCATGTGCTCTACACCACGCCCTCGATCGGCATCGCCCTCTATCCGGAAGACGGCGCCACCGTCCAGACGCTGACCAAAAACGCCGACATCGCCATGTATCACGCCAAGGAAAGCGGCCGCAACGGCTACCGCTTCTTCAACGCCCACATGAATGTCGCGGCCAGCGAACGCCTGTGCCTGGAAAGCGATCTGCACCAGGCTCTTGCGCGCGGCGAGTTCCACCTGCGCTACCAACCCCTGGTCGAGATCGGCAGCAGCGCGGTCACCGGCGTGGAGGCCCTGATCCGCTGGCATCACCCCGAGCTGGGAGAGATCCTGCCCGGGCGGTTCATCCCCATCGCCGAGGAAATCGGCCTGATCGACCCCATCGGCACTTGGGTGCTGGCCACGGCCTGCGGCGAGGTGGCGAAATGGATCGACGGGCCCGATCTCCGCCTCGCCGTCAACCTGTCGGCGCGGCAGATTGAATCCCCGGGATTCGTCGAGACGGTACGCGCGATTCTGGACGGCAGCGGACTTTCGCCGCAAAGGCTGGAGATCGAAATCCAGGAAAGCGCCACCCTGGCCGCCCCGGAAGCGATGATCGAGGCCCTCGTCGCGTTGGCGGCGATGGGCGTGCGCATCGCCATCGACGACTTCGGCAGCGTGTACTCCTCGCTCGCCTACCTCAAGCGTCTGCCCAACAGCCGCCTGAAGATCGATCGCGCCTTTGTCAAGGACCTGGAATACGATCCCAACGATGTCGCCATCACCGAAGGCATCATCGCCCTGGCCCGCTCGCTCGGTCAGGACGTCACCGCCGAAGGCATCGAAACCCCGGCCCAGCTCGCCATGCTGCAATCCTTCGGCTGCCGCGAGGGCCAGGGCCATCTGTTGAGCCCCCCGCTCTCCATCGACGCCCTGCGCGTATACCTGGCTCGCCACGCCAAGGGCGCATGATCCCACATCCCGGAACAGAAACCAGGATTGGCTTGCAACCACTGGAGGGCTTCCCGATGATCGTGCTGTTCACCGATTTCAGTCTGCACGACCCATATGTCGGTCAACTCAAGGCCGTGCTGGCGCAGGCCTGTCCGGGCCAGCCGGTGATCGACCTGTTGCACATCGTGCCGGCATTCAATGCCCATGCCGGCGCGCATCTGTTCAGCGCATTGGCCCAAGGCTTCCCGCCCGGCACGGTATTCATCGGCGTGGTAGACCCGGGCGTGGGGTCGGCGCGCGACGCCCTGGTGATCGAAGCCGATGGCCACTATCTCGTCGGCCCGGACAACGGCCTGTTCAGCGTGCGCATGCAGCGTGCCGCGCATGTGCGCTGCTGGCGCATCGACCGCCGCCCGCCCGACTGCTCGAACACCTTTCATGGCCGCGACATCTTCGCCCCCATCGCCGCCCGCCTCGCCCAAGGCGAACGCATGCCAGAAGGGCTCACCCTCATCGACGCGCCCCAGGTCCTGTTCGATGCCAGCGACCTTGCCCGCATCCTCTACATCGACCACTACGGCAATGCATGGACGGGACTGCGCGGCCCGGGGATCGACCGCCAGACGCAGCTCCAGATTGCTGGCCAGGCGCTCCGTCACGCAAACACCTTTGCCGAGGTCCCCAAAGGCCAGCCCTTCTGGTACGTCAACAGCTCCGGCCTGGTGGAGATCGCAGTCAACCGCGACTCCGCCGCGGAACGACTTGGTTTGCGCATCGGGGATATCGTGCGCCTGTCGCCCGGACAGGGCCAGCGCGTGCATTGAACCTAGATTATCCATTCGGGCGCGAGAGGAGACGAGTCGGAGCGCGAGGCGGTTCGGGCGGTTGGGAGGAAGCCATCGCCGAGCCTATGGCCGACGAGCAAGCGCCCGAAAGGGCCGCGATCCGTCGCCAGCGCGCGTAGGCCCAAAGGGCCGCCGAATGGACAATCTGGGTTGAACCTGAACTCTTCATCACGGGCACAGAGACACCCTCAGGCCGAGGGCCGCCAAGGGGGCTCGCCTATTCCTGGCTTCCAGTATGGGCATGTCTGCCGCTTGGGTGGCTGGCACATATGGTTTCGAAGCCTTTCAGCCGTTTGCGGCCGAAACGTGGCGACTCAGGATTTCGCATGCATGGCATGCGGCTGAAATACCACAGGATCGCAGATCATGACGATCGCGGTGGTCGGCATTCGTGCCTCTACGGGTATTTCGTGGCGATCATTCCCACATTTTGCGGATTGCGATCCGGGCCGCCGGTGCGGTCTGAATCACCCTGCCGAGGTCGTCCCATGCTGCTTGGTTTCGTCATCCTCTATCTGGTCATTTCAATCGGCGTCGGTGTATACGCCGCCACCCGGGTCCGTACCAGCCAGGACTATTTTTCCGCCGGCCGTTCGCTGCCCATGTTCGTGGTGATCGCCATGGTGTTCGCCACCTGGTTCGGTGCGGAGACGGTGCTGGGTATTCCCGCCACATTCCTCGACGAGAATCTGGGTGGCACCATCTCGGACCCGTTCGGGGCCTCGCTGGCCTTGATCCTGTTCGGCCTGTTCATCGCCCGGCCCCTGTACCGCATGAACCTGCTCACCATTGGCGACTTTTACCGCAAGCGCTACAACCGGCCGGTGGAGGTCGCCATGTCGCTTGCCATCGCATTGTCCTATCTGGGCTGGGTGTCGGCCCAGGTGGTGGCCCTGGGCCTGGTGTTCAAGGTGCTCTCCGGCGGCGTGGTCAGCCAGGAACAAGGCATCCTCATCGGCGCATCGGTGGTGTTGATCTATACCCTCTACGGGGGTATGTGGTCGGTGGCGGTCACCACATTCCTGCAGATGACGGTGATCGTGATCGGCCTGCTCTGGATCTCGGTGCTGGTGGGCGGTATGCCCGAGGTGAACGGTGTCGCGCCGGTGGTCGAGCATGCCCATGCGGCGGGTAAGTTCGAGTTCTGGCCGGAGCTGGAGTGGGCCGCCATCGTCACATTCATCGCCGGGCTGTTGACCATGGGCTTCGGCTCGGTGCCGCAGCAGGACGTGTTCCAGCGCGCCAATGCGTCGAAGAACGAGACCGTGGCGGTGTGGGGCACGGTGATCGGCGGCGTGGCCTACCTGCTGTTCGCCGCCGTGCCGCTTTATCTGACCTATGCCGCGACCCTGGTCGATCCGGCGATGACCGGCGTCTTGCTGGAAGAGGACGCGCAGCTGGTGCTGCCCACCTTCGTCAGCCAGCACATGCCGCTCCTGGCCCAGATCGTGTTCTTCGGCGCATTGCTGTCGGTGATCATGTCGACCGCCTCGGGGACCCTGCTGGCCCCCTCGGTGACCCTCTCCGAGAACATCCTCAAGGGCATGTTCAGCCGGCCCCTGACGGATCGGCAGTTCCTGCTCATGACCCGGATCGTGGTGGGCGTGTTCAGCATTGGCGTGGTGCTCTATTCGCTGTGGTCGCTGCAGAACGAGACCAGCATCCATCACATGGTGGAGAACGCCTACAAGGTGACCTTGGCCACCGCATTCGTGCCCTTGGTGGCCGGGCTGTTCTGGAAGCGGGCCAACAATACCGGCGCCTCGGCTTCCATCCTGCTCGGCATGGCGGTCTGGCTGACGATGGAGTTCGTCGCCCCGGAGGCCGCCCTGCCGCCCCAGTTCGCCGGATTCATCGCCAGCGCCCTGGGCATGGTGATCGGTTCATTGCTGGCGGAGCGGATATCGCCCCTGGCCAGCGCTTGAGCCCCGCGATTCAGTTCGTGGGGAACATCTCCGCGTGGTTGGGGAGCCGGCGCTCCACGGCCTGGCGACCGGCGGAGAATTCGCCAATGGCGCTGCCGTCGACCTGATCGAGCAGGGCGCGGGCGGCCTGGGTATCGCCCTGTTCCAGGGCCGCGGTTGCGGCGATCAGGGCCGCCAGCGAGCCGGCGCCGCGCGCCAGGGCCTGCTCCGCCAGCTTGCGGGCGTGCCCATGCTCGCCGGCGATGAGCGCGGCCGTGGCGCGGCTGAGCTCACCTTCGCTGCGCCGCTGCCGCCAGCGTGCCCGCCAGGCCTTGACCTCGCCGGGCAGGCTGAGGGTCATGCGGATCAGGCCGAGGGTGAAATAGAGCACGAAAAACAGTGCCAGCATGAGCGCCAGGCCGAGCATGAACGACAGCTCGATGCGCCAGGGCGGATACACCACCAGCATGTAGCCGCTGTCGAAGCGGGCCGCCAGCACCAGCCCGGCGAGCAGGATGACCAGCATGCCGGTCCAGAACAGGATGTGGCGGATCATCCCCCCACCCCTTGCATGCGCCGCAGCACGCTCAGGCTTTCCTTGAGCTCGGCATCCTTAAGTTCCACCGGCATGGCCTCGAGGGTCTGCAGGTCGTGCTGCATCGACTGGGTGAGCGGGTCGTCGCGCTTGAAGTATTGGCCGATCCAGCGACGCGCCTCGGCGAGGTCGCGGCGGAACGTGGCCTCGTCGCGCTGCAGCAGGGCTAGGCGCGCCGCGAGCAGGCGCATGATCAGGTTCTGGCGCAGGAAATAGGCCTGGCTGGGGCTGAGCAGGGGAAGTTCGGGATGTTCCAGGCGGCGGATGCGGACCAGTTGCTTGATCTCGTTCCAGACGCCAAGTCCGAGCCGCTCCAGCCAGTCGAGACGACCGTCCACCTTGCCCGGGGCCGGATTGGGGGGGGGCTCCGGGTCGCTGTCCAGGCGCAGGCGGGCGACGTTCTGGGTCAGCACGTCGAGGCGGGCGTGGATCGCAACCACGTCTGCGGCGGGCAGCATCTTGAGCCGTGCCGCATCCTTGTTCACCGCTTCGCGCAGGCGCGCGAACTGGGGTTTGTCGAGGCGGGCAAGCCGTGCATCGACCGCCTCCAGACCGAGGATTGCAGCGCGCACGTTGCTGGCCATGTGCAGTTGCTGGTCGGCCAGCAACAGGGTCTGTTCGATGTCGGCGAGCAGGCGCTCGTCCTGGCTGCGGGCGAGTTCCTGGTACATCGCCGCCAGCGCCAGCTGCTGGCTTTGCGCTTCCAGGGCCCGCGCTTCGAGGCTGGAAAAGCGGTTGAGCAGTCCATCCACGGTGGTGCGCAGTTCGGTCGCGGCGGAGCGCGCCTCGCGGCTGGAATTGTCGAATTCGCCGATGCGCTGCGCCAGTTGCAATTGCAGATCCTGCATGCGCATCTGGTTGAACCAGAATACCGCCATAACGGCGAGCAGTCCGAGGATGGCGAGGATGAGCGCGACCAGCGCGAGCGTATCGCGGCGCGGCGCGGCGGGGGGCTGTACGGGTTCAGTCATGGCGATGGGAGAACCATTCTCTGAGTCCTTGCAGTATGCCTGCATCGCCGGCCGCCGTGGTGTGCACGCGGGTCAGTCCATGCGCATGCGCATCCGCCGCGATGCGGGGGTGTGGCACGAACAGTGGCGTGGCGGCGAATAGGGAGAAACCTGCGGCACCGAGCAGGGCAATCAGATTGGCGAGGATCTCGGCGCTGGTGCACACCACGGCCTGGATGCCTCCGGCGCGCCAGCGTTCGAGCACGGGGCTAGGGTCGGTGTCGGGACAACGGCGTCGATAACATTGTGCGTAATCGACCTCGGCCCCCCGCTGGCGCAAGGTATCGCCGAGCAGGGGACGGCCGCCCTCGCCACGCACGATCAGCACCCGCTGGCCCCGCATGTCCTGCAAGAATGACAATGCGAGCAGGTACTCACTGTCGCCGCCGTTCTTGGGACTCAGGACTTCGTGTGCGCCATGCTGGCGCAATGCCCGGGCGCTGCCGGGGCCGACCGCGGCGAGACGCACGCTGCCGGGCCAGTCGGGGTGAATGGCCTGCAGCGTTGGCCAGGAGCGTTCCACCGCCGTTGGACTGACGAACACGCACCAGTCGTACGCGTGTGCCCGTGTCAGAGTTTGACGCATGGCCTCGGGGTCGGATGGCGGGGCGATTTCCAGGGTTGGGAAACTGATCGGGATCGCACCCTCGGCACGGAGCAGGCGGCCAAGATGCTCGGCCTGCTCGGCTGGGCGGGTGATCAACACGCCGATCCCGGCCAGCGGCGGGGTGTGGGTCATGTCGGCGGGGCGGCCAGCAGTTCCGCCAGCAGACGGTCGGCGCCCTGACCGATCAGGTCGGTGGCGACCGCCTCACCCAGGGCCTCGGCCGCGTCGGGCGTGCCACTGCGCTCGGCACGCAGCATGCGGCGGCCGTCCAGATCGGCGACGAAGCCGCGCAGGCGCAGGCGGCCGTCGCTGTCCGCCTCGGCGAAGCCGCCGATTGGCGCCTGACAGCCGCCCTGCAGGCGCCGGCTCAGGGCCCGTTCGGCGCGGACGCAGGCGGTGGTGACCGGGTCGGCCAGGGGTGCGAGCAGGGCGGCGACATCGGGCCGGTCCTCGCGCACCTCGATGCCAAGTGCGCCCTGGCCCACCGCCGGCAGGGATTCCTCGGGCGACAGGATGGCGGTGATGCGCGCGCCGAAGCCGAGCCGCTTGAGGCCGGCGGCGGCGAGGAGGATGGCAACGTACTGGCCTTCGTCCAGCTTGCGCAGGCGGGTGTTGACGTTGCCGCGCAGGGTGTCGATGACGAGATGGGGAAAGCGCGCCCGCAGCTGGGCCTGGCGGCGCAGGCTGGAGGTGCCCACCCGGGCGCCGGCGGGCAGTTCGGCGAGGCTGGCGTATTGATTGGATACGAATGCGTCGCGTGGATCCTCGCGCGCCGTGATAGCCGCCAGCCGGAAGCCGGGCGGCAGATCCATGGGCACGTCCTTGAGCGAATGCACGGCGAGATCGGCGCGCCCCTCGGCCATGGCCTGCTCCAGCTCTTTGACGAACAGCCCCTTGCCGCCGATGCGCGACAGGGGCGAGTCGAGGAGCTGGTCGCCCTGGGTGGTCATGCCGAGCAGTTCCACTTCCAGGCCGGGGTGGAGTGCGCGCAGACGATCGCGGATATGATGGGCCTGCCAGAGCGCGAGCTGGCTTTCGCGGGTGGCGATGACCAGACGGTCTGGCATGTTCGGACTATTGGGCGTGGCGGTAGGCAATTACTAGAATCCTCATTATTTCGTGCGGGGAAATAAAGATGAACCTGAATTCCTCGTGGCCAGGCAAGGCTTGGTCTTGGATTCTGCCTTGTCGCGGCGTTTCAGCTGAGGTTTTCAGGATGAAACAAATGCTTGCATGGATCGCCCGGATTGTAGCATGGGCCCTGCCGGGCACCGCCCTGGCCTGCGGCGTGCCCCAGGCCCAGGACCTGCGCCAGGATGCGCGCGCCGCCGAGGCGATCAATGGCGTGGTGCTGGTGGCCTTCGTGGGCGAATATTGCGGCTATTGCGAGCGTGTGATGAATGAGTTCCTCCTCCCCATGAGCGAAGATCCCCAGTACCGCCAGAAGGTGGTGATGCGACAGGTGGAAACCCGCAGCCGCAGGCCGCTGCGCGATTTCCATGGTCGAGCCAGCAGCCCGCAGCAGTTCGCCCGCCAGCACGGCATCCGGGTCGTGCCCAGCATCGCCGTGTTTGATCGCCAGGGACGCATGCTGGGCAAGCCCCTGGTCGGACTCACCCTGGTCGATTACTACGGCCTTTATCTCGACGACCTGATCAACGCCGGCTTGAGCCAGGTGCGTGAAAACGCATCTGGCGGCGGATGAGCCCTCACCCGGCGAAAGCCAGCCTCGACGACTGGTTGCGCGATTCCGCCCGGCAGCTGAGCGAGGCGCTCGACCGCCAGTGCGCGCCGGTTCTGGAGGCGCGCATGCTGGCCCAGGTGGTGCTGGGCGTATCGCGTTCCTGGCTGGTGGCGCATGGCCTGGAAGCGCTCGCGGAAGATCGGCGCGCCCTCCTCGATGGCCTGTTGCAGCGACGCCTGACCGGCGAACCGATGGCCCATATCCTAGGCGAACGCGAGTTTTACGGCCGCCGCTTCCGGGTCAGCCCCGCCACGCTCATCCCCCGACCCGAGACCGAGCATCTGGTCGAGGCGGCACTGGCGCGCGCGCATCAGGGGATGATCCGGGTACTGGACATCGGCACCGGCAGCGGCTGCGTGGCCATCACCCTGAAGCTCGAACGGCCGCACTGGCAAGTCACCGGCATCGATGTCAGTGCCGCGGCGCTGGCCGTGGCACGGGACAATGCCGCCGCGCTCGACGCCGCCGTGGACTGGCGCGAGAGCGACCTGTTCGATGCCCTGGCCGGCGAACGCTTCGATCTCATCGTCGGCAATCCGCCCTATGTGTCCGCCGGAGACCCACACCTCGACCAGGGCGACGTCCGCTTCGAGCCCCGTCTCGCGCTCGTTTCCGGCGCCGATGGCCTCGACCACATCCGCCGTATCGTGCGTGAGGCGCCGGAACATCTCGCCGTCGGCGGCTGGTTGATCCTCGAACATGGCTGGGATCAGGCCGAGGCGGTGGCGGCCCTGCTCGCCTCTTCCGGTTTCGTCGATGGCTTCATGCAGCGCGACCTGGCCGGGCAGGCGCGCATCTGCGGTGGCCGCTGGTCGCCGACTGGTGCGTAAACACCAAAGCGATTATCCTGATGAATTTTTGGACGAACCGATGCGACTCACTCCCGCCCAGCGCATGTTTCTCAAGGCCCAGGCGCATGCGCTCAAACCGGTGGTGATCATCGGCAACGCCGGCCTGAGCGAGGCGGTGCTGGCCGAGATCGAGCGCGCGCTGGCCGCGCACGAGCTGATCAAGGTACGGGTGCAGAACGACGATCGTGCCGTGCGCAAGACCTGGCTGGCCGGGATTTGCGAACGGCTGGACTGCGGCGCGGTGCAACATCTGGGCAAGTTGCTCTTGCTCTACAGGCCGGCCGACCCGGCGCGGCTGAAACTGCCAGCCGACTGATCCTATTTATAGAGTTCCGGACGATTGCATAGACGCTCGCCGTCCTGCACTCTTCGTCCGTCGCGAAACGATGCGAGACCGGATCGACAGCCTACGGAGCCCCCAACCCTGAGGATTCGCCTGCACAAGAACACCACGACCACGCCAGCCATCCGCGCCTCCATCCAGGCTTCGCCTTTGCCCGTGGCGGCGCTGGCGGATGAGTTGGGAGGTTCTGAAGACACGATCCGCCGCTGGAAGGGCCGGGACTCGGTGGAAGATCGCTCGCATACCGCGCATCGGCTGTAAACCACGCTCACCCCGGCGCAAGAACTTCTGGGGGTGGAACTGCGCAAGACCCTCCTGCTCCCCCTGGATGACCTTCTGGGGTGGTGCGGGAGTTCATCCACCCCAAGATCTCCCGTTCCGGCCTCAACCATTGCCTGCAACGGCATGGCGTAGGCCGCTTGAAGGACGTGCTGCCCGCCGCCGAGAAGCCGACAGCCGTTCAAGGCCTACGAACTTAGGCTTCTCCATGTGGACGTCAAAGCCTCAGATGCCCAACGAGGAGCCCGCCGCTACCGTCGCCATCGACCGCGCTACCCGCGGGGTCTTCATTCAGGTCAAACCCCACAAAACCGCCGCAGCGGCCCAGGCCTTCCTGAAAGCGGTGCATCGGGCCTGCCCGATCCGGATCACCAACCCGCTCACCGAAAACGAGCCGTAGGCGAAGTTTCAGCGAAGCTAAAACGAGCCGTAGGCGAAGTTTCAGCGGAGCTAAAACGAGCCGCAGGCGAAGTTTCAGCGGAGCTAAAACGGCAAGGAGTTCACCGACCGCCTGTTCGGCGCCAAGGACCGTCAGGCAAGCAGCGCGCACGAGTTCGATCCACTCCGCCAGGCCTTGGGCATTGAGCATCGACTGACCCAGCCGCGTACCCCCAAGACCCACGGCAGGGTCGAACGTTTCAACGGTCGGATCGCCGAGGTTCTGGCTACCCATCGATTCGACAGCGCCCAGGATCTGGAGGCCACGCGGACCCGCGATGTCTGGCTGTATAACCATCCTTTGCCCCAGAAGGCGCTCGGACACACCACACCGATGGAGGCCATGAAAAAATGGTACGCTGAAAAGCTGGATTTATTCATCGCAAGACAACGTAACCGTCCGGGACCTGATAAATAGCCGATTATTTACTGTACTGTCATGAGCGAAAACACCAAGAGCAAGTCGCCTCACCTGATCGGCCACATCTTGATCGGCTTCTTCACCGTGGCACCGCTCTGGGTGACCTGGCTGGTGTTCGACTTCCTGTTCGGCCTCCTCGCCAATACCGGCGCCCCCCTGCTGCGCGCGCTCGCCGCACTGCTGCGACCGTTCTGGGCCACTGGCGCCGACTGGCTGCTGCTGCCTTCGGTGCAATACGGTCTGGCGGCCGTATTCGCGCTGACCGGCCTGTATCTGATCGGCCTGTTCGCTACCTTCGTGCTCGGCCGCCGACTGATCGAGTGGCTGGAGGGCTGGCTGACCCGCCTGCCCGGCGTGCAGATCATCTACACCACCACCAAGCGCTTCCTGCATACCCTGCGCCAGCCGCCGGTGACCGGACAGCGCGTGGTGCTGATTTCATTCCCATCCCCCGAGATGAAGGCGGTGGGATTCATCACACGGGTGTTCACCGACCAGACCACAGGCCGCGAGCTGGCGGCGGTCTACGTCCCCACCGCGCCCAATCCCACCTCCGGCTACATCGAGATCGTTCCCTTGGAAGACGTGGTGCAGACCGATTGGAGCGTGGAGGATGCCATGACCTTCGTGGTCACCGGCGGCACCGCGGCGCCTGACCAGATCCGCTTCACCCAACCGCCCTCGCCCTGAACGGGAACTCCCTGCCGCCGATCCATTCCAAGCCCGCGTCTCCCCTTGCCCCGCCCCATCCCATGAACGAAACCCTCGCCCCCGACTCCCGCACCCGCCTACGCGGGTTCATCGAAAACAACCGCGTTCAGCACACCATCCTCGCCCTGATCCTCATCAACGCCGTGATCCTCGGCCTGGAAACGGCGCCCAGTATCATGGCCAACTGGGGACCGATCCTGATCCTGCTCGACAAGGCGATCCTGACGGTATTCGTCCTCGAGATCGCACTGCGTCTGTACGTGCATCGCCTGGCATTCTTCCGCGACCCTTGGAGTCTGTTCGACTTCACCGTGGTGGCGATCGCGCTCATTCCCGCCTCCGGCCAGTTCGCGGTATTGCGCGCGCTGCGGGTGCTGCGGGTGCTGCGCATCCTCACCATCGTGCCATCGATGCGGCGGGTAGTCGGCGCCCTGCTGGCGGCGATCCCCGGACTGGGTTCGATCGCCCTAGTGTTGCTGATCCTCTATTACGTGTTCGCGGTGATCGCCACCAACCTGTTCGCCAGCCAGTACCCCGACTGGTTCGGCGACATCGGCCGATCCCTGTACACCCTGTTCCAGATCATGACCCTGGAAAGCTGGTCGATGGGCATCGCCCGGCCGGTGATGGAAAATTTCCCCTATGCTTGGGCGTTCTTCATCCCGTTCATCCTGATCGCGACATTCACCATGCTCAACCTGTTCATCGCCATCATCGTCAACGCCATGCAGACCTTCGGCGAGAACGAACACCAGAAAAGCGTGCATGAACTGGAGCGGGCCCGTGACCACATTGAAGCGGACCTGCACGCCGAAATGAAGGCATTGCGTCAGGATCTCGCCGAAATCAAGGCCTGCCTGCGTGAATCGCGCCGCGATTGAAGACACGCACCGCGCCGGGGATGGAGCGCTGCCAGCCCCCCACGCATCGCCGATCTGGCGTCTGGTCTGCCTGCTGCTTGGAGGGCTGGCCCTGGCGCTCGGCCTCGCCGGCGTCTTCCTGCCCCTGCTGCCCACTACGCCATTCATCCTGCTCGCCGCGGCCTGTTTCGCGCGATCCTCGCGGCGGCTGTACCAATGGCTGCTCAGCCGGCCACATGCCGGCCCGATCATCCGGGAATGGCAGACCCATCGCGCCATGCCCGCCGGGGTCAAACCCTGGGTCCATCTGCTGATGACGCTCTCCTTCGGCACCTCGATCCTGACGATGAGCTCCCCCTGGCACCAACTCATGCTGGCCTCGCTATGGATCCTCCTGGCCTGGATGCTCTGGCGCATCCCGGTGCGCCAGCCCGCGACCAGCCGCCAGGACTCGGCGGTCCGGGCACCGGATCGATGACGTCGGGGTTTCATCCACGGAATGAATCTGTTACCCTCACGCCACTGGATTTACAGGAAGGTACCGATGCGTAAACCCGACGCACTGCTGGACATCCTGACACGCCGCAAACTCTGGCTGGTCGCCCTCTCCGCCCTCCCCTTTTTCGGTGGGATCGCCGCCTTCGGTACCGACCCCGACACGCTCCCCAACGAAATCCAGACCGAAACCGTGATCGAGTCGATCGATCTGCCCGAACCGGTGGCGATCGACAGCGGCAATTTCGATTTCTGGCGCGAGGAACGCGTCCAGCGCGGCGACAGCCTGGCCTCCCTGCTCAACCGCCTGGGCGTGAGCGAAGAGGAAATCCCCCGCATCATCGCCGCCGGCCGTGAAACCACGGGTTTAAGCCGCCTGACGGCAGGCCGCTCGGTCCTCGCCCAGGTCACCTCCAGCGGCCGTCTGCTGCTCTATCGCTACATGGTCGACAACGATCGACTGATCAGCGTCGAGCGGGTGGGCGGCGAATTCCGCGTCAAGGAGGAGCCCGTCCGCCTCGACACCCGCATGGTTTTGCGTTCCGGCGAGATCCGCAGTTCATTGTTCGGCGCCACCGACGCGGCCGGCATCCCCGACTCGATCGCCTCCCAGATCGCCGACATCTTCTCCGGCGACATCGACTTCCACCGCGACCTGCGCCGTGGCGACCGGTTCTCGGTCGTCTACGAGGCCTTCTATCACAACGGCGCAACGGTCAAGACCGGACGCATCCTGGCCGCCGAATTCGTCAATCAGGGCAAGCCCCACCGCGCCGTGTACTTCCAGGATCCGCAGGGCCGCGACGGTTATTACACCCCCGACGGCCAGAGCATGAAGCGGGCCTTCCTCAAGTCGCCCATCCCATTCTCCCGCATCTCCTCCGGCTTCAGCAGCGCGCGCCTGCACCCAGTACTCAACACCTGGCGAGCCCACAAGGGCATCGATTACGCCGCCCCCACCGGCACGCCGATCCGGGCGGTCGCCGATGCGACGGTATCGTTCGCCGGTCGCCAGGGCGCCTATGGCAACCTTGTGACCCTCGAACACCATCGCCCCTACAGTACCGCCTACGCCCACATGTCCGGCTTCGCCAACGGGATCCGCAAGGGCGCCCGCGTCCGCCAGGGCGAAATCATCGGCTACGTCGGCAGCACCGGCCTGGCCACCGGCCCCCACCTGCACTACGAGTTCCGCGTCAACGGCGAACAGAAGAATCCTCTGGCGCTGAACCTGCCCACATCGATCCCGCTTGACAACCGCTACCGCGCCCAGTTCACCGCCAGCTCGGGCCCCTTGGTCGCCAAGCTGGATCTGGTCAACGGCCGCAGTTTCGCGGCACTGGAATGACCCTAGGGGGCCCCAGCTGGGCGCCCCCGTTCATCCACAGTCTTACTGGCAGCAACCGCTCAGGGAGCAAAGCTCAAGCTCGAACCCCACATCCTGTTCGCAGGTGCGTGGCTTCTGCGCCTTGTCGACCACGGTGAAACGGATGTTCACCGCATACTTGTTGGCACTGACCTCCGGTGCGCAGGGCCGCTCGTCCGCAACGCCGATCCGCAACAGGTGCGCGACACGGCCGCCGAGCATCAATTGGAACATCCCTGCACAGGCGAGATGGCGATTCGCCACCCCGCTTTCACGCAACAACTTGAGAATGAGATCAACCGCGGCCTGCAATGGCAGCAGGGGCCGCAACCAGCCGACCAGATCGACCGCGCGTTGCGAAGCCGGGGAATTGAGCCAGTAGTGGTAGCCGGGCAGATCGAAACTGCACGCTCCGCCGGGAATCGATGTCCGACTGCGGATGCTGGCCAACCAGTCGTTCTCGCGCAAGGACTGCCCGGGCTTGCCATTGATCGCATGCAACTGGGCCAGCGATACCGCGATACGGGCCAGGACATCATCCAATCTCTGCGCATCCACGGCCGGATTGCCGCGCAAGCCTTCCAGCCCGGCCTTTTGCCGCTCCAGCTCCTGAATCATCTCGCTCTTCAACTCCGGCCGGGCCATCACCTCGACCAGTTCGAACAGGGCAAGCAAAGCCGCATGGTGGGAACGGGGATCGGCCGCCTCGACGAAAAAGCGGGCCTTGTCGAACAGGTCCTCAAGGCGCAGCCAGGTTCGGACACGCTCATTGAGGGGAAATTCGTAAACGATCACCGGGTCTCGGGCTGAACTGGACGAAATATTGCGGCATTGTGCAGGATCGCCGCGCACTATGGCAATGCATCCTCCCGGCCGATCATCGCCAATTTGAGATACTCCGCATGCAGTTGGGCGACCCGGGCCGGAATGTGATCGGCACCGCCCTCGCCATTGTCAATCACGTCATCGGCCAGTCTCATCCGCTCGTCACGCCCGGACTGGGCCGCAAGCATGCGCTGGGCCAGCGCATCGTCGATGCCATCGCGCGCCATCAGACGACGCAACTGCAAACCGGCCGGACAATCCACCACCAGCACCCGGTCGAACAGCGGCCGATATGCCCCGACATGCTCCACCAGCAGAGGCACGACCAGCAGGGCATATGCCGTCGACACGCAGGAGAGCGCGCGCTCCACCTCGGCGCGGATCATTGGATGCAGTATGGACTCGATCTGCGTCCGAGCTTCAGCATCGTAAAATACATGCTCCCGCAGGGCGCGCCGGTCGATCTCTCCATCCGCGCCCAGGTACTGCGGCCCAAAGGCCTCCAGGATCGGCGCCCGCGCCGCGCCGCCCGGGGCGACCAAAGCGCGAGCGATGCGGTCGGTATCGACCACCCCCGCGCCGTGCCGTTCGAATTCAGCCGCCACCCGGCTTTTTCCGGCCGCGACACCGCCCGTCAGAGCAACACACCAGGGCCGCGCCACCCGGTTCAGGCCCCGAAATACAGGCTGGCGAGATCCTGCCCCCAGAACAGCGCGATGACCCCACCCATGGCCAGATACGGACCGAACGGGATGGGGCGGGCCCGGTCATGCCCGGCGGCGAGGATCATCGTGATGCCGACGACGGCGCCAACCAGGCTCGCGGCCAGGACGATCGCCGGCAACAGGGTCCAGCCGAACCAGGCCCCGAGAGCGGCCAACAGCTTGAAGTCGCCGAAGCCCATGCCCTCCTTGCCAGTCAGCAGGCGAAAAAGCTGATACACCGTCCACAGGCTGAGGTATCCAGCCACCGCCCCGATGACTGCGGCCTCCAAAGTCGCGAAGGTGGCATCGAGGTTGATCAGCAGCCCCAACCAAAGCAAGGGCAGGGTGAGTGCATCGGGCAGCAACTGGGTTTCCAGGTCGATTGCTGTCAGTGCCAACAGGAACCACAACAGCACCCAGGCCGCGACCGCTTCCATACCCCAGCCGAAATGCCACGCCGCATATGCAGTGAGCAGGCCACAGGCCAGTTCGAGGACTGGATAGCGCCAGGCGATGGGGGCGCGGCAGGCACTGCAACGCCCCCGCAACAAGAGGAAGCTGAACACCGGGATGTTCTCGTACCAAGCGATACGGTGGCCGCAGTGCGGACAGGACGATCCCGGCGTGACGAGGTTGTAGGACGGAGCCTCGGCCAGGTTCGTCTCGCAGAGTTCGGCGCACTGCAACTTCCAGTCGCGCTCCATCATGCGCGGCAGACGGTGGCTCACCACATTGAGGAAGCTGCCGACGACGAGGCCGAGTACAAACGCGACCCCGATGAAGAAGGCCGGGATCGTGGCGAGGGGTTCGATCACGCGAACGTCCAGAACCGATGCATGGCAAGCCGGCTCAGACGGTGGAGCCCATCTTGAAGATTGGCAGGTACATGGCGATGACGATGGTACCGATCAAACCTCCGAGCACCACCATGATGAGCGGCTCCATCAAGCTGGTCAGACCATCGACCGCATCATCGACCTCGCGCTCGAAGAAATCCGCCACTTTCTCGACCATGGTATCCAGCGCACCCGATTCCTCGCCAATCCCCACCATCTGCACCAGCATGCTTGGAAAGATGCCTGCTGCGCGTAAAGACGATGAAAGACTAGAGCCCGTCGCCACATCCGTCTTGACCTTTTGGGTCGCGGTCGAGAATACGTAGTTGCCGGACGCGCCGGCGACGTTGTCGAGCGAATCCACCAAGGGCACGCCGGCCGAGAACATGGCCGCGAATGTGCGTGCCCAACGGGCCACCACGGTCTTTTCGATCAGCGGGCCGAACACGGGCAGCTTGAGCGATACCCGGTCGATCCAGGCACGGAAGGCCGGTGAGCGCTGAAAGGCCTGAACGAACCCGAACACAGCCAGCCCGACCGCGCCAAAGATCGCCCACCAGTAAGCAACGAACGCATCGGAAAGATCCATCACCAGTTGGGTAAGTGCAGGCAGATCGGAGCCGGACCCCTTGAACAGTTCGGCAAATGCCGGGATCACAAAGATCATGATGCCTGCGGTGATGAGGAATGCAACGATGATGACGATGGCCGGATACATCAGCGCCGACTTGATCTTGCCCTTGAGGGCGAGCATCTTTTCCTTGTAGGTGGCGATCCGGTCGAGCACCGCCTCCAGGATGCCGGCCTGCTCACCGGCCTCGACCAGATTGCAAAACAGGCTGTCGAAATACTTGGGATGTTTGCGCAGGGCCTGGTGCAATGCGCTGCCCGACTCGACATCGGTCTTGATCGCGCCAAGGAGCTTCTGCACCGAGGGGTTGGAATGGCTCTTGGCGGTGATGTCGAAGGCCTGCAACAGCGGCACCCCGGCCTTGACCATGGTGGCGAGCTGACGCGCGAACAGGGCGATGTCCTTTTCGCTGATCGCCTTGGTGCGTGCCAGCGCACTCTGCTTCTTGATCTTGGTGGCATTGATGCCCTGCTTGCGCAGGCTCTGGCGGACGATGGTCTCGCTCGCCGCCAGCATGTCACCCTTCAACTTGCGCCCCTTGGTGTCGGTCCCTTCCCAAACGAACGGGGTTTCCTTTGCAGATTTCGCAGCAGCCATCGCGCACTCCCTTATTCGTTGGTCACGGACAGCACCTCATCCAGCGAGGTCAGCCCGGACATGACCTTGCGCAGACCGGAACGACGCAAGTCAGAGACCCCTTCCAGCTTGGCTTGGGCAGCGATGTCCATGGCCGAAGCATTCTTCAGGATCAGGCGATTGATATCCTCGGAGATCGGCATGACCTGATAGATGCCGACCCGTCCCTTGTAGCCGGTGCCCTTGCATGCATCGCAACCCACGGCCTTGAAGGGCTGCCAGGTCCCGTCCAGATCCGATTCGAGGAAGCCGGCGTTGAGCAGGGCCTCGGTCGGGATGTCGACCGGGGCCTTGCATTTCGGGCACAGCCGGCGGCCCAGACGCTGCGCGGTGATGAGCAGCACCGATGCGGCGACGTTGTAGCTCGGGATGCCCATGTTGACCAGACGGGTCAGGGTGGACGGCGCATCATTGGTGTGCAGGGTGGACAGCACCAGGTGGCCGGTCTGTGCCGCCTTGACCGCAATCTCGCCGGTCTCCTGGTCACGGATTTCACCCACCATGACGATGTCCGGATCCTGACGCAGGAAGGACTTGAGCGCGGCCGCAAAAGTGAGCCCGACCTTGTCGTTGACGTTGACCTGATTCACCCCGGGCAACTGGATTTCGACCGGATCCTCGGCGGTGGAGATGTTGATGCCCGGCTTGTTGAGCAGGTTGAGACAGGCATAGAGCGACACCGTCTTGCCGCTGCCGGTGGGTCCGGTCACCAGCACCATGCCATAGGGCCGCTCGATGGCGAACTTCAGGGCCGCGAGTTGCTCTTCCTCATACCCCAGATCCTCGAGCTGTTTTTCCAACGCGGTAGTGGAGTCGAGAATACGCATGACGATCTTCTCGCCATACAGGGTCGGCAGGGTGCTGATCCGGAAGTCCACGCCCTTCCTTTTCGACACCACCAGCTTCATGCGGCCGTCCTGCGGCACGCGCTTTTCCGAGATATCGAGCTTGGAGATCACCTTGATGCGGGACGCGATCTTTTCCTTGATCGCCAGGGGCGGCTGGGCGACCTCATAAAGAACGCCATCCATCCGGTAGCGGATGCGGTAGAACTTCTCGTAGGGTTCGAAATGGATGTCGGATGCGCCGCTGCTGATCGCATCCAACATGATCTTTTGCAGGTAACGCACCACCGGCGCGTCATCGATCTCGGCGACGACCGCGTCCGAATCGGCCGCAGCCTGGGCCTCGGTATCGGTGAATTCGAGATTGAGGTCATCGGTCTCGATCGACTTGAGCACATCGTCGCTGCTCTTCTCGCCATGCTGTTCGAGAAAACGCGCCAGCTTGTCCTCATCCACCACCACCGGTTCGACCACCAGGCCGGTCTGGAACTTGATGTCGTCGAGCACCTGCAGGTTGCTCGGGTCGGATACCGCCAAATAGAGGCGATTGCCACGCTTGGAGAGGGGAATGACACGATGTTTTTCCAGCAGCTTGCGATCGACCACGCCCTGGGGAAGGGTGTTGGGATCGAGGCTGTCGAGATCGAAATAGGGAAAGCCGAAATTGATCGAGGCAAAGGCCGCGATCTGTTCCGCGCGGAAGCGTTTGGTGCGCAGCAAATGCTGGATGAAGCCCTCATCACTCGCCTTGGCCTGCGCCTGGAGCCGCTCGCCCTCCTCCCGACTGAGCAGGTCGCTCTGCACCATGGCCCGGCACATGCCGGTCAAGTTGCCCGTTACGCTAGCGATCGCGGCCACGGCTTATTTCACCCCTCCAGTGAGAATTCTGCCGGGATAATGCATAGCCAACGAGCAAATGTCAAAGCGAGCCGCCCCGCGACCGGGGATGGATGCGCACCGTTTTCACCATCCGATCCTGCATCTGCACGATCTCGATCGCCCAACCGGCCACTTTGATCGTCACTCCAGACTCCGGCATGGCCTCTAGATGTTCGAGAATCAAACCGTTCAGGGTCCGTGCCCCTTCGAGCGGAAGATCCAGGCCCAGCTTGCGGTTCAACTCGCGCAGGTTGGCCGCGCCATCCACGAGATAGCTGCCATCCTCCCGCGCCTGCCAGCCCCGACCCTGTAATGGGTTGAGCTCGGCGAACTCGCCCACGATCTCCTCGATCAGGTCTTCCACGGTGATGAGGCCAAGCAATTCGCCATACTCGTCCACCACCAGCCCCACGGATTGGCGATTGTTCTGGAAATGGGTGAGCTGGGTGAACAGTGGCGTGCCTGAAGGAATGAAATAGGGCTCGCGCAGCCCCTCTGCAAAACGCTCCAGATCGAATTCCTCGTCGTGCAGGCGCGCCAGGGCACGCCGCACATGCACCACCCCGATGATCTCGTTGAGCTCGGCGCGATACACCGGCAGATGGGCATGATGACTGGTGGCCAGGGCATGGAGAATCTCGTCGGCATCGGACTCGATATCGATGGCCTCGATCTGGCCACGCGGTCGCATCACATCATCGACGGTGAGCTTTTCCAGATCGAACAGGTTGGTCAGGATGCCGCGATGCGAGTTGGGCAGAAAGCTTCCCGACTCGACCAGCACGGTGCGCAATTCCTCCACCCCCATGCTGGGGGTCGCGCCATCGCCCACCGGCTTCAGACGTAGAAGGCGGATCTGGGCCTGCACGAACAGATTGATGAACCAGATGACCGGCCGGGTGATCTTGAGCAGGCCGGCCAGGACGTAGCTCACCACCGGCACGATACGCTCCGGGTAAGTCGCGCCCAGGACCTTGGGGGTGACTTCGGAAAACACCAGGATCAGGAAGGTGACCGACAGGGTTGCCACGGTCAGGGCGAACTCGCTCTCCCCGAACAGGCGAAAGGCGATCGCCGTCACCAGCGAAGCCGCGGCGGCATTGACCAGATTGTTGCCGAGCAGGATGACCGACAGCAGGCGGTCGGTCTGCCCCAGCAACCACACCGCCAGGCGGGCGCCACGATGACCGGAATTGGCCAGCGTCTTCAGGCGATAGCGGTTGACCGCCATCATGCCGGTCTCGGAGCCGGAAAAAAACGCCGACAGGAACAACAACAAGGCCAGCGCCAGAAGCAGGGCGCTTAATGGAATGGTGTCCAAGAAAACCGAATCATCCTAAAAACCGCAGTTGAACACGCCCGAAGGGCGGACCAAACGGGAGGCGGGCGCGCCCCGCCCGCAGGGCGCAGGACAGCGCGCCGTGCGGGTCCCGGGCGTAGCGAGGGATGGGCCGCAGGCCCACGAGCGACGCCGCCGCAGGGGTGGGATCGGCGCCTAGTCTAGGTGTTGCGCCAGGCCTGTCAAGCGCGACGCAGGATCAGCTCGAGCACGAACAGCACCCCGACATAGGCGAACACCAAGGCGACGAAGCCCGCCAGCGTCCAGTACAGGGCCGGCCGGCCGCGCCAGCCGTACACCCGCCGCCCGACGAGCAACCCTGCAAAGATCAGCCAGGACGCCATGCCGAAAACGGTCATATGGGTGAGCGGGAACGGATGGCCATAAAGCACCTCGGAAAAAAACACGCCGGAGATCAGGGTCAGGGTCAGGAGCACGAAGCCCAACTGCAACATCCGGAACAACAACGCTTCCAGGCTGAGCAGGGGCGGCAGGTTGGCCACCAGCGGCGGCGGCACCGGTTTGTGCAGATGTTTTTCGGCAATGGCGATGAGCAGTGCATGCAGGGCAGCGATGGTAAACAGGCCATACGCGGCAAAGGCCATCAACAGATGCCACTGGAACATCACTGTCCAATGCTCGGACATCGGCCGCCCCCCCGGAAGCACGGCCTGCAAGCCCACCATCAGGCCGGCAAACAGCAAGACCAGGCTGCGCAGACAACCGAGAGGGTAACGCCAGGCAGCCACGCTGTAGAAGAGCACGGTCAGGGCGGCAATCGCAGAAAGCGAGGCCGCAAATCCAAGCTGAAGGCCATTCCCCATCAGCAGCCAGGCATGCATGCCCAGGGGCAGGATGGGCAACGCGCCTCTCCAACCCGCGCCCGCCGGTGCCTCGCATTGACCGCGCTTCTTCCAGTAATACCCCGCCAGACCGATGTACAGCAGGGCACAGGCAAAATAAGACAGCAAATCGAACATCGTCGTCCAAGTCGGATTTGTTAGACTTCGCCAGTCTAACCGATACACACGGCCCCAGCATGTTCGACAACCTCACCCAGCGCCTCTCGGGAGTCATCAAAAATTTGCGTGGCCAGGGGCGCCTGACCGAGGACAACATCCAGGACGCCCTGCGCGAGGTGCGCGTCGCACTCCTGGAGGCCGACGTCGCACTGCCGGTGGTGCGCGAATTCATCGCCCGGGTCCGGGAACGGGCCCTCGGCCGCGAGGTGTTGCAAAGTCTCACCCCCGGCCAGATGCTGATCGGCGTGGTGCATGAAGAACTCACTGCGCTCATGGGCCAGGCCGCCGCGCCCCTCAACTTCGCCACCCAGCCGCCCGCGGTCATCCTCATGGCGGGTCTCCAGGGCGCCGGCAAGACCACCACCTGCGGCAAGCTCGCCCGCCTGATCCGCAGCCAAGGCAAAAAAAGGATCCTGCTGGTAAGCGCCGACGTATACCGCCCGGCCGCCATCGACCAGCTCCGGACCGTCGCCGCCCAGGCCGAGGCCGAGTTCTACCCCTCCACGACGCAGCAAAAGCCGGTGGAAATCGCACTCGCCGCGCTCGACCATGCCCGTCGCCACTTCCACGACGTACTCATCGTCGACACCGCCGGCCGGCTCCATGTCGATGCCGAAATGATGCATGAAATCCAGGCCATCCACGCCGCCGTCCAGCCGATCGAAACCCTATTCGTGGTCGACGCCATGCAAGGCCAGGACGCGGTCAACACCGCCCGCGCATTCAACGAGGCCTTGCCGCTGACCGGGGTGGCGCTCACCAAGCTCGACGGCGACGCCCGTGGTGGCGCCGCGCTGTCGGTGCGCCAGGTCACCGGCAAGCCGATCAAGGTGGTGGGGGTCGGCGAAAAGCTGACCGGCATCGAGGTGTTTCATCCCGAGCGCATGGCCAGCCGCATCCTTGGCATGGGTGACGTGCTCAGCCTGATCGAGGAGGCTCAACGCAGCGTCGACCGTGATGAAGCCCTGAAGGCGGTGCAGAAGCTGAAGACCGGCAAGGGCTTCGATCTGGAGGACTTCAAGACGCAGATCCAGCAGATGAAAAAGATGGGCGGCCTGGCCGGCCTCATGGACAAGCTGCCCGGCGCCGGGGCCATGCAGGCACCGGATCTTGCCCAAGGCGAGCGACAGATGCGCCGCATCGAGGGCATCATCAACGCCATGACCCCGCAGGAAAGACGCCGTCCGGAGATCATCAAGGCCTCGCGCAAGCGCCGCATCGCCGCCGGCTCCGGCGTCAGCGTGCAGGACGTGAACCGCCTGCTCAAACAGTTCGAGGAAGCCCAGAAGATGATGAAGTCGCTCGGCAAGGGCGGCCTGGCGAAGATGATGCGCGGCATGAAGGGGATGTTGCCCGGCATGCGCTAACAGGCTGTTGAAAAACGACTGCGGTGGGCCATCGGCTGTGTTGCGCGGTGTGGGCTCCGGCCGCTTCACTTCA